>ERZ778496.427-NODE-427-length-42506-cov-6.940355_pt1 | contig 42506 bp, 43 predicted proteins | sample MGYA00433099_ERZ778496 | MGnify/ENA primary metagenome ERZ778496 (study PRJEB29527, sample SAMN07138962) | mouse gut metagenome | material: feces | host: mouse | place: China:Nanjing | collected 2016-01-25 ...
TATTTCCGAAACGCTCCTTAGGAATCTGTGGATTTACACTGATTTTGTTGGACTTCGAGATGAAAATTGCATTATAGCGTATTATGGTGTACCAACGCAAAAAATTTTGTTGGACATTTGTTGGACTTTGGGTATTTTTGTTGTACCCAAAATCCGCATCCTACTCAACAATTTTAGCCCGAATTTTGAATTGTCAATCTTCTAATAACACACGTTTTCTTTCTATCATTTCCCCGATTCTTGCGATATATTGGGAAACATCCTTGACATTTTCGCATCTTTCGATACGTCCGTCAGAGTATACCCGTTTCGAGATACTTCCGGCTCCACAGGCGACTATGGTCTGTTTCTCCTCCATAATCAATATATTATAAATCCCATACTTCCCCTCTCTTGCATACCCGACATTCTCAAAATTCCCCGACATATTTTTCTGCCGGTAGAGATAATAGGGATTCATGCCAAGCCGTTTGGCACCGTCCTGCGCAATTTTCATGGTGCTGTCCGTATTGCGGAGTGTCCGAATGCCGTTTTCCTCAATCCACTGATTCATCTTTGACGCTCTTTTTATCGCTAAGGAATGTACTGTTAAACTGTCGGGATTTAACTGCACAATTTCTGCAATTGTATTTTGCACATCTGTTTCTACTTCTCCGGGAAGTCCTAAGATAATATCCATATTGATATTGTCAAAGCCTTCCGCACGCGCCATTGCAAATGCTTCCTTTACCTGTGCGACGGTATGCTGGCGTCCGATAAATCGCAGTGTTTCTTCTTTCATGGTCTGCGGATTAATGGAAATCCTTGTTACGCCATATTTTTTAAGCACCTCAAGCTTTTCACGGGTAATGCTGTCTGCGCGCCCTGCCTCTACCGTAAATTCCTTTACTTTGGCAAAGTCAAAACTAGATCTTACTTTTGCCAAAAGCGCATCCAACGCCTGCGGCTCCAATGTGGTTGGTGTGCCGCCGCCAATATAAACGGTATCTAATATTCTATCTTGATACAAATCTGCAATAAAATCAATTTCCTGAAAAAGCGCCTTTAAATACTCTCGAACACGTTTTTTCCAACGCGCTATCGGATAGGACGTAAACGAACAATACAGGCACGTTGTCGGGCAAAACGGAATTCCAATATATAAACTGTAACCATCAATATAATGTAAATCACCTAAAATCTGCCTTTCACGTTTGGCAATCTCTAGGCTAAGCTGTGCCTTTTCCAGACTTAACGCATGTTCAGCTTGCAGTATATTAATAATATTCTCGTCGGCTATATTATTTTCCAGCATTCCCATAGGAAGTTTTGTTGGGCGGATTCCGGTTAGATTTCCCCAAGGAAGTGTTCTTCCTGTGTAATCACATAAATCATGATAAAATGCCAGTTTATATTGATTTTTGGTAATCTCCTCCGTTTCCTGAAAAACATTCGTATACTGTTTCGGCAATGCGATTGCGAAAAAGACTTCCATTCTATCTGACTCAAATAAAACGATTATTTGGGACTTTTCTGAAGCGTTATAAACAACATCGAAATTCTGCATTCTGATATATTGTTCACTGCTGTTCTCTGCACTACCATTTTCCACATTGCCATTTTTTGCATCAATATCTTGGACAGCGCTATTTTTCACAATAGAATCCATAGCTCCGCTTACCCGCACCTCATGCTCCGGATAAAACGCTTTGATCAAGGCATTTAGGTCATATTGATAATTTTCTTTATTTGTGTATACTTGAATCATATTTTTAACTTTCCTTTCGTTCGCGCAAGGCACAGGTAGGCTTGATTTCAAGACTTTATTGATTCCTAAATTTATAATTCTTCCCATTCAATGCAATCTGGCTTTTCCTGCGAAGCAAAAAACTGCAAGGCACATTCCAGAGCCTTTTCCAATGAAATTAACTGATATTGCGCAGCGGAATAGGTTTCTGAACCTATCTTCCATTCTAAGTTCCCGTCCTTTTCCATATCACCGACCGAAGCAAATAACGTTTCATTTCCCACCGAAAAATAATTTACTACTGTCTGCCCATCTTTCACCAGTATCGAAAGTGTAGCAGGATCTTCCTCATCCATATTGTCATCACATTCCGCTGCATAAATATGTATCTCATTTTCTGCGCCGGATAAAATCATCGCACTTATTATTTCCTTATATTCCTCAAACTTCTGGTATTCCACAGTCCCCTTCAAACTATCTATATACATTCTACTCACACTCCTTTCCATAAAACATTGCTAGTACACCGTTTTCTTAATCCTCATATACAAAGCGCTTGATATTTGTATCAGTGCAATGCGGAGGAAGGAAGCGATGCGGCGGCATCGTTGACTGACGACAATGCAGCAATGATGCAAATAGCGAGTGCTGGATATAATAGGAATTAAAAAACGGGGTACTAGTATTATAGTAAACGAATTATACCTTTGCGTTTTGCATCCAAATCTAATTGAATACACAGCAGCTACAAAAAGTCAAAACGCAGATACAAAATGCGTTTACTATATTTAATCAAGCGAAAAAGTTATCTTCCCCTGCTTGCCGCGTGATACGTGCGCCGCCTTAGCCGCATATGTCCTCTGCACAAGTCTGCGCACAATCAAAATCCATGTCCTTTACAGACATGGATTATACTTTCTTTCATATTCAACTGTTGTTCTATCGCCGTGACCAGAATAAAGTTTTGTTTCGTCAGGCAATGTTAGTATGCGGTCACGAATCGAACGAGCAAGTTCATTGATTGAGCCGGAATAAAAATCCGTTCTGCCTACAGAACCGTTAAATATGGTGTCACCGCAAAACAGCACGCCGTCCTCCTCAACATAATAACAACACCCGCCTTTTGTATGCCCAGGCGTATAAAATACAGTAAATGTAACGCCTGCCATTGTAAATGTCTGCTTATCGTGAAAGTATTCGTCCGCTTCAAATCCGTATGCAGTGCCAAACCAGCCAGATAAGTTTTTCTCCGGGTCTTTTAAAATCTCTGCCTCATCTTCATAAGCATAGATTTTTGCACCGCTTAGTTCCTTGAGTCTGCGTGCGCCGCCTGTATGATCGCCGTGGCCGTGTGTCAGCAAAATTCCCGCAACTTTCTCAAATCCCAGCCCTTTTATATCATCATATACAATCTCACCATTAGAACCAGGATCGATAATTACAATATCGTCAGCACCCTCGCGGTACACATAATAACAATTGGTCTGGCAGGCGCTCAGCACCCTTCTTTTTACCTTTAAATCTGCCATATATCAGCCCGTTGTCCTTTCAATATCTATTACACTATCTATCATGCGGATTTTCTCAATCATCGCATTTAATTCCTCGCGGCTGCCAATAAGAAAACTAACAATCAATGTCACAACTTCCTGTTTGCCCGTTCTGGTATTTATAGAACGGATATCTATATTTTTCTCTGTCAATGTCTTGGAAACATCCACAAGAAGCCCACTTCTGTCATGCGCATAAATTGCAATTTCCGTTAAATATTTCTCTTTGCGTGCTTCGCTCTCCTCAGGTTCCCATTCGGCGTCAATCAATCTTGCCCTGTCTATTTCGGGAAGATTTAAAATATTAATGCAGTCTGTCCTATGAATCGAAACCCCTCTGCCCCTTGTTACAAATCCAACAATCTCATCACCTGGCACAGGCGCACAACAGCGGGAAAAACGCACAGCAATATCATGGATGCCTTTCACCGTAATACCATCTTTACTCCTTGGCCGCATTTGCTTATGACTGCTGCTCTCCTGAATTGATGCCAGAAGTTCTTCGTCTGTCATCTGCTTTTTATTCGTCTTAGCAAACAGTTCCTGCATACGGTTGATTACCTGACCCTCTTTTAAAGCGCCGTGTCCAATCGCCGCAAGCACAGCATCCCAATCTTTAAAGCCATATTTACGCATAATCGAAGCCTGATATTCCGGTGTTAAAATTTCGGGCACGCTAATCCCCTTCGATTTGCAATAACTCCAAAAAAGCTCCCTGCCTTTTACAATATTATCCTCTTTCAGTACATTTTTAAACCATTGTAAAATTTTATTTTTTGCCTGTGAGGAACGGACAATATTCAGCCAATCGCGGCTTGGGCCTTTGGAATTTTGAGATGTCAATATCTCAATACAGTCGCCATTACTAATTTTATAATCTATCTGCACCAGCTTGCCGTTAACTCTTGCGCCGATCATTTTATTGCCCACAGCACTGTGAATGCTGTACGCAAAGTCCACCGGTGTCGAACCAGCAGGCAGATTTTTTACATCTCCTGACGGGGTAAAGCAGTACACATGATCAGAGAACAGATCTAAATCGCTTTTTAAAAGCTTCATAAACTCTGTATTATCTGACATATCGCGCTGCCATTCTAAAATCTGGCTAAGCCATGTCAGTTTTTCTTCCTCGCCGCCCGTCGATACTTTTCCGTCGCTTGCCTCCTTATATTTCCAGTGCGCCGCAATACCATACTCTGCAATTCGGTGCATATCAAATGTCCGTATCTGTATTTCAAACGGCTGCCCTGTCGAACCGATCAATGTTGTATGAAGTGATTGGTACATATTTGCCTTGGGCATTGCTATATAATCTTTAAATCTTCCCGGCATAGGCTTATACATTTCATGAATCACGCCCAGTGCCGCATAGCAGTCCTTAACGGAATCCACAATAATCCGCACTGCAAACAGATCGTAAATCTGATCAATGGTTTTATTCTGATTTTTCATTTTTTTATAAATGCTGAAAAAGTGCTTTACCCTTCCGTCAATCTGCGCTTCAATTTCTGCATTCATAATATGTTCCGTTACCTCATCCACAATATCCTGCACATACTTTTCACGTGCACTTTTGCGGAGCGCTATTTTCTCCACCAGATCATAATACGCCTCTGGTTCCAGATATTTTAAGGATAGATCGTCAAGCTCCACCTTAATCTTGGAAATGCCAAGCCGCTCCGCAAGCGGGGAATATATATCGAGTGTTTCACGCGCAATGCGTTTCTGGCTCTCCGGCGACTTATATTTTAATGTGCGCATATTGTGAAGACGGTCTGCGAGTTTTATCAAAATCACGCGGATATCCTTTGCCATTGCAAGAAACATTTTGCGTAAGTTCTCTGCCTGCAGTTCCTCACGGCTTGTCGTCCTATCCGGCGCGGCTTCTCCTGTATACTGTAATTGTTCCAATTTTGTGACACCATCAACAAGAAGTTCTACATCCGGCCCGAACTGCTCCTTTAATTCCTCATTCGTCATAATCGTATCTTCAACAACATCATGCAAAAGACCTGCGATAATCGTTTCTTTGTCAAGCTCCAAATCCGCAAGGATAATCGCTACACACAACGGATGCACAATATATGGCTCCCCAGACTTGCGCACCTGATCTTTGTGCGCTTCGCATGCTGTAGCATATGCCTTATCAATCATACTGATATCATCGGACGGATGGTATTTATGCACACGTTGGATAAGCCCCTGAAAAAGTGCATCAGGAGTTTGAAATTCCTTGATATACTCTATTTTACGCTCATCCACTCTGCGCGGCGGCTTCACCTTGCTGCCTTTTATTATAAGAGAATCCTCATAGGCTCCTACCTTTACCTGCTTTTCCTCTGTCACTTTACATCACCAGCCATATTTTATGATTTTTATTGTCCAGCCAATTTTTTATTAATTTCCTTCATATGTAATTACTGATTCCAAACGATATTTTGCAATTCGTTCTCTGCCCTTTAACCCCGCAAGCTCCATTAAAACAACCACACCGACTACAACACCGCCAAGCGACTCAATTAACTGAATCATTGCCTCAGTTGTACCGCCTGTTGCAATTAAATCATCCACCACAAGCACACGCTGTCCTGGCTTTATCGAATCCTTATGCATCTCAATGGTCGCTGTACCATATTCCAGTTCATAATCCACAGATACTGTTTCTGATGGAAGCTTTCCCTTTTTACGGATTAATACAAATGGTTTATGATTATTGTATGCAATCGGTGTTCCGAAGATAAATCCTCTTGACTCCGCGCCTGCCACAACATCATAATCTAAATCCTTTATTAAATCCTGCATACTGTTAATTGCAAGCTGCAATCCGTCCGCGTCCTGCAAAACGCTTGTCACGTCACGGAAAATAATTCCCTTCTCCGGAAAATCGGGTATTGACCTTACGTATTCCTCAATTTTCTTCATAAGCTGCCACTCCAATCCAAATGATAAACTTTTCCTAAACAGTACAATTATAGTATTATTTTGCGCAGAAGTCAAACCATAATAAAAAAAATTGTCGCTAAATGGCGATATTTTATATTATATTTGTGGGTTATCTAATATTATAACCACTTTTTTCCAAAACTTTCACAAATAGGTCAATCAACTCATTATATGCTTTATGCTGAAAGAACAGCATCTTTCATTTCTTGTACATAATCACAGACGGGTTTTATACATTCCTTTCCATATTTTGCAACGATTTTCACGATTGCACTTCCCACAATCGCTCCGTCGGAGCATGATGCCATTTCCTGCGCCTGCTGTGGTGTGGCTATCCCAAATCCTACAGCGCACGGAATATCCGAAACCGCTTTTACCTGCTGCACCATTTCGCCGATATTGGTTGTAATTTGACTGCGGACGCCAGTGACACCCAACGAAGACACACAGTAGAGAAAACCTTTTGCCTGTTTTGCAATCATACAGATCCGCTCCTTGGAAGTCGGCGCAATCATAGAAATCAGCTTAATGCCTGCGCTCTCACATATCGCACTGATTTCCTCCCGCTCCTCAAACGGCACATCTGGAACAATAATGCCATCAATCCCACATTCCACACATCGTTTCATAAATTTTTCTGCGCCATATGTATAAATCGGATTAATATATGTCATAAACACCAATGGCACCTCTGTTTTTTTGCGCACTCTGCGTACCATATCAAACAATTTATCCGTTGTTGTCCCTGCTTTTAGCGCTCGCTCGTCTGCTGCCTGTATCACCACACCTTCTGCAATGGGATCGGAAAACGGAATCCCGATTTCTATTAAATCTGCGCCTGCCTGCGCCATTTGAGGAATTAATGCCTCCGTTGTATCCAAGTCCGGATCACCGCCTGTTACAAAAGCGATAAACGCCTTATTTTTTTCAAATGCTTTGCTAATTCGATTCATAATTTTCTCCTTTTTTCATTTCATTCTCTAAACAATTCCTTAATCAAAAATTTCAACACCGCGATACCGTGCAATCGCCGCTACATCTTTATCCCCACGACCAGATATATTGACTACAATTATTTGGTCTTTCTTCATTTCCGGCGCAAGCTTTTTTGCATAGGCAATGGCATGCGCGCTCTCAATCGCCGGAATAATGCCTTCTGTCCGCGAAAGATATTCAAATGCGTCAACCGCTTCGTCATCGGTTATCGGTACATACTGCGCACGCCCTGTTTCTGCAAGATTGGCGTGCTCCGGTCCAATACCGGGATAATCCAATCCGGCTGAAATCGAATAAACCGGCGCAATCTGCCCATATTCATCTTGGCAGAACAGCGACTTCATGCCATGAAAAATACCAACGCTGCCGTTTGCAACTGTCGCTGCATTTTTGGGATTATCCACACCAAGCCCAGCCGCTTCGCAGCCAATTAATCTGACACTTGTGTCAGGAATAAACTCATAAAAAGCGCCCATTGCATTGCTGCCGCCGCCGACACAGGCAATCACTGCATCAGGAAGCTTTCCTTCCGCTTCCATTAACTGTACTTTTATTTCCTCTCCTATTACTTTTTGAAAATCCCGCACGATCATAGGAAATGGGTGCGGCCCCATTACAGACCCCAGCACATAGAGCGTATCCTCCATTCTTGACGCCCACTCCCGCATGGTTTCGTTTACTGCGTCTTTTAGGGTCATAGTTCCTGACGTAACTGGATGCACCTTTGCACCCAGCAGTTCCATACGGTAACAATTCAGTGCCTGTCTGTCTGTATCCTCTTTTCCCATAAAAATTTCACATTCCATGCCCATTAACGCCGCCGCCGTCGCTGCTGCTACGCCATGCTGTCCTGCGCCTGTTTCCGCAATAATACGCGTTTTTCCCATTTTCTTTGCTAAAAGCGCCTGCCCCAGCACATTGTTAATTTTGTGAGAGCCTGTGTGGTTTAAGTCTTCGCGTTTTAAATAAATTTTGGCGCCCCCTAAATCCTTTGTCATTTTTTCTGCATAATACAATAACGATGGTCTGCCTGCATATTTTGTTAATAAATCATGTAATTCCTGCTGAAATGCAGGGTCATTTTTATATTTTTCGTACTCACGTTCTAATTCCTGTACTGCCGGTATTAGGGTTTCCGGTATATACTGCCCCCCATAAAGTCCATATCTGCCTTTTTTCTGTTCCATATTCATCACTCATTCCTTTCATTTTACTTAAGCAACCAGGTATAAAAGATTTCTCTTCCCTACCAATAGAATTCCCTATTCATCAACGGTTTGAAGGTGCTTTGCCTTTACAGTTCCTCACTGCCTGAATAAATTCTTCTATCTTTTTCCCATCCTTACCTCCGCCTGTTTCTACACCTGTGCTGACATCCACACCGTAACAGTTCATCTTGCCGATTACCGCTTCTACATTTTCAGCGTCCAATCCTCCTGCAATAAAATACGGCTTCACTGTCTGGCCTTGGTCTGTTAGCTTTGTGAGCGTTTCCTCCAATATTTCCAAAGGAAACCTTGTGCCTGTTCCACCAAGTTCGCCTTTTTTATAGGTGTCATACAACATATAGTCTGCCTGTTGAGAAATTTGCTGATATACCTGATCCGCAGACTGTACCTTTGCTGCTTTTATTATAGTAATATTTGTTTGCTGCTTTAACGCTTCAAGATACGTTTCGGATTCTCCGCCATGAAGCTGTGCAATATCAATGATTCCACTATGATAAAGGTTTATAATATGTTCCATTGGTTCATCTACAAACACCCCAACTGCCCGAATACGCGGGTCAAGCGCCTGCTTTAATGTCAATGCCTGCGTATCTGTAACAAAACGTTTCGTATTAGCAAATACAAAACCGATATATTCTGGAAGATATTGATTTACCAATGCTACATCTGCCAATGTTTTCAATCCGCAGATTTTTACTGCTGCCATATGAGTTCCCCCTTTCCTTATAACTTTCGTAACGGGGCTGTCGCAATAAGCTTTGATGCTACTAGATATGGTATAAATCTTAGCACAGAGTTAGAATATCTTGTATCCGTTTGTCTTAATGCGACAGCCCCTTTTACCTGCGCCGACCGCATGCTGCAAAGCGGCTGAATTTCCTATGCAGTTGTATGGATTGGATATATCTTCCCCTGTTTATAGAGGTTCCTACTTACTGCGCAACTCGTGCGCCGCTTTTATAGTATATTTACCCTATGCCGCTGCGCAGTTCCTTTATTATATCTGCCTTATCTGCGCTGCGCATCAGCGTTTCTCCAATTAACACGCCGTTTACGCCTGCCTGATACAGCGACTGAATATCCTGCGCGGTGCGGATACCGCTTTCTGCCACAAATAAAATCTCCTGCGGCACCTGATTTCTTAATCGTATACTATTTGAAATATCCACTGTAAATGTTCTTAAATCCCTATTATTTACTCCAACAATCCGCGCTCCTGCCTGTATTGCACGTTCTATTTCCTCGGCACTATGCGCTTCTATCAATGCAGAGAGCCCTAAACTATCGCAAATATCCTTATATTCCCGCAATGTATCTGTATCAAGCAACGCTGCTATCAGCAGCACGCACGACGCGCCAAGCAGTTTCGCTTCATAGATTTGATAACTGTCCACAATAAAATCCTTGCGAATGGTCGGAATAGACACTATACGATTAATTTCCTGTAAAAACCGATCTTCTCCCATAAAATATTCTGGCTCTGTCAACACGGATATACAATCCGCGCCCGCCCGCTCATAGTCCTTAGCAATCGCAAGATACGGAAAATCTTCTGCGATCACACCCTTAGACGGCGAAGCTTTTTTTACTTCACAAATAAAAGCAATTCCTTTCATAGCTGAAGCGTTTGCAATTGCTTTCTCAAACGGAAAATCAAGAAGCGGAAACGCTTTCTCCTGCTGCACCTGTATAACAGCTTCTTCCCGAATCTTTTCCAAAAGGATTTCTTGTTTCCTCTTTTGTACGCGGACACGTGCTGCCGCAGCTATTTTATCTAAAATCATTTCATCCTCCTATCTTCTCATTCATTTGTCAATCGTATAAATTCCTGAAGCTTCTGGTATGCTTTGCCGTTTTGAATGGTTTCGCGTGCTTTCGCAATGCCCTCTGCCAAAGTCGCCGCTCCATTCATTAAATATATACCTGCGCCTGCATTAAAAAGAACTGCATCTGCCTTTGCATCGGTACATTCTCCCTTTAAAATCTGCTCGGCAATCTGCGCATTCACTGCGCCATCACCGCCCACTAAGTCACTTCTTTTACACCGCTGAAACCCGTACTGTTCTGGCGTTAATTCGTATTTTTTGAATTTACCGTTTTCTAATTCCACACACGTTGTCGCCGCGCTCATTGATATTTCGTCCAAGCAGTCCTGCCCATAAACAACCATTGCGCGCCGCACGCCGAGCTTATCCAAAACATGCGCCATTGGCTCAACTAAATCCTCACTGTAAACACCCAAAAGTTCCACGTTTGCGCCTGCTGGATTTGCCAAAGGTCCCAGAATATTAAAGACTGTACGCATTCCTAGTGCCTTGCGCACAGGCCCGACAAACCGCATAGCAGCATGGTATTTCTGCGCAAACATAAAGCAGATATTTCCCTTTTCCAGAACACGCGCATTTTTCTCCGGCTCTAAATCAAGGTTGACACCAAGCGCCTCCAAACAGTCCGCCGCGCCACTTTTGCTCGACACACTTCTATTGCCGTGTTTTGCTACAGGATACCCTGCCGCAGCTACCACAATACTCGCCGTAGTGCTGATATTTATGGAATTAGCCTCATCGCCGCCTGTTCCTACGATTTCCAATACATCCCCTTTTACGGAAACGTGCACGCCATGTTTTCTCATGCCCTTTGCAAAAGCAGAAATTTCCTCCACAGTTTCTCCTTTCATACGGAACGCTGTTAAAAACGCCGCCATATTGACCGGCTCTGCTTCTCCGCTCATAATTTCATCCATAACCTGCTCTGCTTCCGCTTCTGTTAAATCTGTATGCGCTACTACTTTTTTTGTTGCTTCTATAATCATAATCTCTCCTGCCTTTCTTTTACTCTTATTGTTATGAAAATCACAATCTTTCCTGTTTTACTTTTTCTTTTAGATTTTTGCTGCAGCCAAATTATTTCTAACGATGCCAGATTTCTTAAACTGCCAGAAAATTTTGCAGCATTTCCTTTCCTCTCGGTGTTAAAATCGATTCCGGATGAAATTGCAGCCCATAGAGTTTTTCCGTTTTGTGCTGTACTGCCATTATCACGCCTTGTTCGTCCTTTGCTGTTACTTTTAGCGAATCGGGCAGACTGTTTTTGTCTGCTGCCAGCGAATGGTATCTTGCTGCTTCCACTGTCTGCGGCAAACCTTGAAAAATAGTACTGGTATTGTCAACAGTTATTATACTCTGCCTGCCATGCATAAGTTCAGGCGCATAAACAATCTTTCCGCCAAGCACTTCACAAATTGCCTGATGTCCCAAACATACACCTAATAGTGGTATTTTTCCCATCGCTGCCAGAATCAGTTCCTCACAAATTCCCGCGCCTGAAGGTCTGCCCGGTCCCGGCGAAAGAACGATATGCGTCGGCAAAAGATAAAATACTTCCGCAACGGTTATTTCATCATTTCTTACTACTTTCAATTCCTTCTGACCAGCTGCCAATTCACCGATTGCCTGCACCAAATTAAATGAAAAACTATCATAATTATCTATCAATAAAATCATATGCAATCCTCATCTCCCTTCAATTAAAACGTACTAATTTTACGCATTTGTGCCGCATACTGTCTGCACCTGCTTAATTGCCTCAATTACTGCCCCCGCTTTATTCGCACATTCCTGATATTCACTCTCTGGCACAGAATCTGCCACAATACCAGCACCTGCCTGCACATAAACCTTGCCGCCTTTTTTGACTGCTGTGCGGATTGCAATACATACATCCAGATTTCCGCTAAAATCAAGGTAACCAATTGCACCTCCATAAACGCCCCGCGCCTCCGATTCCAGTTCGTCAATGATTTCACAAGCCCGAAATTTTGGCGCACCAGATAATGTCCCCGCTGGCAGCAGTGCTTCTATGGTATCGCCGCACGTTTTTCCCTGCGCAAGCGTTCCTATTACCGTACTTGCAATATGCATAACCTTAGAAAAACGGTGAATTGCCATATAATCTTCTACCTTTACACTGCCATATGCAGAAATTCTTCCCAAATCATTGCGTGCCAAATCTACCAGCATATTGTGTTCTGCACACTCTTTTTTATCTGCTAAAAGTTCCTGCTCCAGCGCAATATCCTCCGCTTTATCCCTGCCACGCCTACGTGTTCCGGCTACCGGAAATGTCATTAACTTTTGATTCGTCAGCTTTACCATCGTTTCCGGCGAAGTTCCCGCAATCTGCATATCCTTTAGCTGAATATAATACATATACGGCGAAGGATTTGTCGTTCGAAGCACACGGTAGGCATTCAGCAGGCTTGCTGAGTACTCCGCTTCAAACCGTCTGGAAATAACACCCTGAAAAATATCACCCTCTCGGATATAATGCTTTGTTTTTTCTACCATTTCGCAGTATTCTGCTTTGCTGACATTGCAGATAAATTCCGGCACTGGCGCTGGCGCTTCATAAGGAATCGGCTCGGTATGCCTAAGCGTTTCCACAAAAGCAGAAAGTTCTGCAACTGCCTTTTGATATCCCGCTTCACCGTCTGCCGCTTTTGCATTTACGATAACACAAAGTTTATGATGAAGCTGATCAAAAGCAATTAGTTTATCAAACATCATCAATTCAAAATCATGAATATCACTCTGCTTTATTTTCAGTTTTGGCTCAGCATACTGTATCATTTCATAAGAAAAATACCCAACCAGCCCCCCTGTAAATGTCGGAAGCCCTTCTATCTGCGGCGAACGATACTGCTCTAAAATTGCCTGCAGCGCTTCTTTGGGACTGCCCGCCACTTCCCGAATCGTACCGTTTTCTTCAATCCTCGTTACGCCCTCTTTACAGAAAACCGAAAATTTAGGATTGACTCCCAAAAAAGAATATCTTCCCAAACTTCCGCCTTCCACGCTTTCTAACAAGAAATATTGCTGATCCAGCACCGCCAGCTTGCGCAGCATTAAAATTGGCGTAATGTCATCTGCTAAAATTTCCATACACACAGGAATAAATGTGTATGCTTTTTCATATTGTTTTGCTTGTTCATACGTCGGTTTTATCATGATAATCCTCCCTTTCTGCTGTGCGAACCAGAGTGCTGCTGGCATATTTCTTTTGGCCAACTCTGTGCAGTCGAGTAGGAAAGCGTCCTTTTCTCCTACTCGTCACACGACCCGTTATTTTCTCTACACGGGTCTGCAAATCAAAAAGCCCCTGCCCTAACAGTATAAAAATACCATTAGGACAGGGGCAAAAAGCCTCTGCGGTGCCACCTAACTTGGCGTGCCGAAACACACCCACTCTCCACACGTACCATCATACGCTTTCCCTTGATAACGGGCGGAAATCCCGTTGGGCATTACTAAAGCTATATTAAAACAGCTCGTTTCTCCCACCTTCCCAAGTCCATTCCCTATCTGTCCGACTACCGCAATCCCACCATCTGCAGCTCTCTGAAAATCATTTCAAATACGTACTCCTCTTGGTCATCAGTTTTAAGTTGGTTTCTCTATGAAATTGTTCCTTTAATTTCTAATTTATGTTATAAATTGTAATCGGTTCTTAAGAATCTGTCAAGAGGGAAATCTTATTTTTTATATCATAAATATGATTTTTCAGAATTATATTTACATATTGGCTAAACGATCTACCATCTTTTTCCGCTAATATTTTTATTTTATTGACAATTTCATTATCTAAAGTTAAACTTACTTTATTTTTTAATGGCTTCAAATGCATCACCTGCCTCTATTTCTTCCATCAAAATTAATTACTATAATATTTTTTTCAATTATCTACATTTATTTTTATATTTGGATTGCTTGGACGCTTATGTTGTTTTTCATCTAAAAAAGTATTCCAACCTTCTTCCATCAACGTTCTAATCATATCCGACTGTGAAGAGTTATAAAAAATTTCTTTTTTGACTCTATTCAATAAAAGCTCCATTTCTGGTGTTACAATAATCATTAACTTTTTATTTGTCATAATAATCTCCTTTCTTAGTTCATAAAGTATGAACTTTATTTAAGTATAGTTCATACTTTATGAACTGTCAACCTTTTAATTTTTATTGTTGACATATTTTATGAACTTGTGTAAGCTATAAAATTAGGAGGTGACAATCATGCCCACAAGCAAACCACGTTTCACGATTGTTATTGATGAGGAACTTTTAAAAAAGATTGACGACTTTCGTTTTGAAAATCGCTATCCAAGCCGTTCCGCTGCTGCTTTAGAACTGATACGTTTAGGGATCGAATCTCTCAATAAAAATCAAGACGAAACAGAGTAATATTCAAGTTGAGCATCTTGATTTTTCCCCTACTCGCCCGCTGGATACCTGTCAGCTTGCTGATATATTTCCCTTGGATGCTTATATACAAAAAGGATAAAAGCTGATACACATTCTATACAGCTTTTATCCTTTTTATTATGTAAGAGATTTCGTCTTCCCTGCCAATTATATATTTTTTACTGCTATTTGAATCCGTTCTAAACAAATTGCACCAGTTCCTCTGTGCTCTTACGCTTTGGTGCAGCCGGATCTTCGTCGGCATAGCCTACTGCCACCAGTGCTGCTACTTTCTGACCTTCGGGAACTTTTGCAATCTCTGCAACCTTATTTTCATCAAAGATTCCCAGAATTACTGTGCCTACCCCTTTATCATGCGCTGCAAGGCAGAAAGTTTGTGTTGCAAGTCCTGCGTCAAAAACCTCCCAGCGGTCTTCCTTGCTAGTAGTGTAAGAGCCGTCACGTTCAAAACCGCTTCTGCCATGAACCATTGTAACGACTACCAGCGCCGGCGCGGCTTTAATAATACCATTATTATGCGCAAAGCCAAGCGTTGCTTCGTCTGCAATCTTCTCCTTGATTTCCGCGTTCTCCACCACAATATAGCGTGTTACCTGCGTATTTTTCCATGAAGGTGCAAACGCTGCTGCTGCCACGATTTCCTGCATGGTTTCATGCAAAACCGCTTCTGCCTTGAACTTCCGAATACTTCTCCTAGTTTCAATGCATTTTACTGTTTCCATAAAAATACCTTCCTTTCTCTTATTAATTTATAGTTCCCCTATGTCTTGTCTATTTTAAGAAACCATTTACAATCTGCTCTTCTGCTTCCTGTTCAGTCAGCCCCAAGGTCATTAATTTAATTAACTGTTCACCTGCAATTTTTCCAATCGCCGCCTCATGAATCAGGCTCGCCTCTAAATGATTGGCAGTAATTTCTGGTACTGCACGCACTATGGCATTATCCATAATAATAGCATCACACTCAGAATGTCCAGCACACTGGTTATTCCCATTAATCTGCGAATAAAATGTCTGCTCAGAACTATCTTTTGCCACAGAACGCGAAATTACATTTGTGCTGGATTCTCTGCCGTCTAAATCCACATAAAAACGCGTAACAGCGGTCTGTTTTCCATGTGTCATTAATTTTTCCTTAATCACAAGCTGTGCGCCCTCGCCAAGTTTCGCTTTCGTACTGCGCTCTGTAGAGTCCACTCCTTTGATTTGTACCGTTTCCATTTCCATATAACTGCCTTCCGCCATTTCAATAACAGTCTGCGGATTCATGATGCGCTCGCCGGTTCCCTCTCCCGTTCCGTAGTGCTTTTCAACATATTTTACTTTTGCATTTTTACCAATAAAAAACGAATGAATACCGCTGTGCTCGCTTGTTTGGCTTCCGCTATTATGAATGCCGCACCCTGCCACAATGGTAACATCACAGTCCTCGCCAATATGAAAATCATTATACACAAGTTCTTTTAATCCTGTCTGCGTTATTAAAACTGGAATATGCACGCTCTCTTTTTTTGTACCTGGCTTAATATAAATATCAATTCCCTGTTTCTCTTCCTTTGTCACAATTTCAATATGCTCTGTTGACTGCCTGCCTGCTGCCTGTCCGTTGGCGCGTATATTATATGCCCCCGCAGGCACTTCATGCAGACCAGCAACCTGCTCTAGCAAACTCTTTTGATACTCATCCATGAATACACCCTCCCGCATTATGTCTGCACGATAACGTCCCGTTTAACAATTCGGGAATAATTTCGTCCTTTGTGCCAGATTTCGCTATTTCCCCCTCCGCAATTACAACAATTCGATCCGCAATATTTAAAATGCGCTCTTGATGGGAAATAATTACAATAGAGCCCTGTGTTTCCTGATGCATTTTTTCAAAAACCTGTATCAGATTTTGAAAACTCCATAAATCAATCCCTGCCTCCGGCTCGTCAAATACGGAAAGTTTCCTTCCCCTTGCAATAACCGTGGCGATTTCAATGCGCTTTAACTCTCCGCCGGATAGGCTTGCGTTTACTTCACGGTTAATATACTCCCTTGCGCAAAGCCCCACTTCAGACAAATATTCACATGCGCCCTCGATACTGACCGTCTTGCCTGACGCCAATCGAATTAGATCAAATACCGTAATTCCTTTAAAACGTACTGGCTGCTGAAATGCAAAACTAATTCCGCGTTTTGCCCGATCTGTAATCGACATCTTTGTAATATCCTGCCCATCAAATAAAATCTGACCATCGGTAGGCTGAAGAATGCCTGCTATCAGTTTAGCAAGTGTGGACTTTCCTCCGCCATTAGGCCCTGTAATTGCGGTAAAGCGATCATGAATTTCCAAATTAATGTGATTTAATATATCTTTACCGTTCCCATCCTCCACATGATAAGAAACGTCTTTTAACTCTAACACTTATGTAGCCTCCTTCCTGCATACTGCTTCCTGCCTCTCTAGTATAACCAATATTTGCACAAATTGCATCACTTTTTATAATAATTTCACAAAGGAATAATATAATGGATTATGTCTTTATTATTGTCCATTTTTATGGTATAATAAATTAAAATAAGGCAATGCCGGAATGGAGGGATATTATGAAATACAAATTATTATTAACAGGTAAAAATACGAGTGTTATCAGTGAGTTTTTTACACAAATGAACGACTGTTTTGAATGCCTTTCTTCTACAACAAACTATTCCGACCTATTGGGGCATATCAAATATTTTAGTCCGAGCGCAGTTGTCTACTGTATGAGTTCTGAAACGCGGGACAATATTACATCTGTTATCAACCTGAACGAAAATATGCTCAAACCGACTATAAAGCTGATATTAATTTGCAGTGACGATGACTATGCTTTTTACCGCGAGCATGTTGCAAGCGATTATGATCTGGTTCTAAAAAGACCAATACTGACCCCTGCTATAAAAGAAAATCTGCTTCAATTTTTCGGGGAAAAAAGCTCTAGCAGTTCTAAAACTGTAGTGCAGGAAGTATCATTAGATGCCGAACAGGAACTTGAGGAATTAGAAGCGCTCGCACGTTCCATCCAAAAAGAGGCTTCCATGACAGAAGCAACTGCTAAGCTTATCCGGGAACTCGTCCCCAAAAAGCGTGTTATGATTATAGATGACTCACCAGTAATGCTAAAAACCATTAAAGGACATTTAGACGAAGAATACGAAGTAGCAACTGCAATCAGTGGAAAAATTGCACTGCGTTATTTACAAACAAAACCCGTAGAGCTCATTCTACTCGACTATGAAATGCCAGATGAAAACGGCCCCGCGGTTATGGAAAAGCTGCTGGCAAATCCCGCGACTGCAAATATTCCGATTGTATTTTTAACGGGTACTAACGACGCCGTTAAAATCCAGAAGGCACTTTCGTTAAAGCCGCGCGGATATCTTTTGAAACCAATTGATAAAGAAACGTTATTAAATAAAGTTCACGAAATATTGGAACGATAGTGTGAAAAATACTTCTAAGGCAGCAAAAAGCACTGCCTAAGAAGTATTAAGTTTCACACAGGAAAAACGCGAAGGACAGCGTTTTTCATATCTATTTGAGCCGCTAAAGCGGCATGGAGATTAATATAAAAAAATGAAAGAAGGAGCTTGTATGAACGGAGAAAAATTTTCGCTTAATAAAGAACGGGCTTTGATAAACGGGGGAAAAAATTCCGCTACAGATGAAATAACGCTTACCGATTTATTTGAAGTAGAAATGCTGCAAAAAATTCAAGATGCGTTCTCGAAGGTAACGGGCATTGCGGCGCTTATCACGGACGCCAATGGCAAGCTCCTCACCAGCGGATCCAATAACACAAGATTCTGTAAATACACTCGTAAATCCCCAATCGGTGGGCTTCGCTGCGAGCAGTGCGACAAACGCGGCGCGGAGCTTGCCTTAAAACACGGCACTTCAATTACCTACTACTGTCATGCAGGACTTATGGATTTCGCCGCTCCAATTATGGCAGGTGATAAAATGATCGGCTGCTTTATCGGCGGTCAGGTACTGACCCAGCCGCCCGACATTACAAAAGTAATGCAGGTAGCATCTGAACTGGATATTGATCTCATCAATTACCTGCAATCCATGCTGGAAGTCCCCGTTATTGACCGCACCGTATTGGAAAACGCTGCTAAATTTCTTTATACACTGACCGACGCGCTTTCCACGCTTTCCTACCATAAATATATTATGGTACAAGCCAATATTGAGATTGAAAAAGTTGCGAACTTAAAATCAGATTTCCTTGCTAATATGAGCCATGAAATCCGCACACCCATGAACGCAGTTATCGGACTTGCAGAAATGGCACTGCGAGAAGACCTTCCACCAAACGCCAGAAACTATATTGATCAAATTAAATCCTCCGGCAAAACCCTACTGACAATTATTAATGACATCCTTGATTTCTCTAAAGTGGAATCCGGCAAAATGGATATTATTGTAGAAGAATATGCACCGATTTCCGTAATTAATGATGTTGCCAGCATTATTGGGACACGCCTTGACAAAGAAAATGTAGAACTGATTCTCAGCATTAATCCCAATATCCCTCGTCTTTTGTTTGGGGACAGTGTACGCATTAAACAAATCGTAATAAATCTTGCCAACAATGCAGTAAAATTTACCTCAAAAGGCCAAGTTAAACTTATATTTGATTATAATATCCTTGATAGTGAAAACGTGGAACTGCTTTTCTCTGTTTTGGATACAGGTATCGGCATTCGCGAACACGATATTAACAAGCTGTTTCAATCCTTCCAGCAGCTTGACAGTAAACGCAACCGCAATATTGAAGGCACAGGGCTGGGACTTGTTATCAGTAAGCAGCTCCTTGACCTTATGAACGGCGATATCTTTGTGGAAAGTACCTATGGCGTAGGAAGCACATTTTCTTTTCGAGTTCCGCAGAAAATTGCCAATATCGAGCCCAGCATCCAGCTTGCTGAACAGGAAATCATTCATTTTTATGGATATATTGAAAATCCCTATATTCTAAACCAATTACAGGAGGATATGAATCGGATGAACCTATCCTATACCAATATATCTTCTATTGATGAATTAGTGGAAATTCAAGGGGATAAAAATACATATATTTTCTTGGAAGATAAATCCTTTTCGGAACCAATTCAGTATTTCCTAAACAAAAATCCCGATATTACGGCAGTTGTGCTGGTCAATTACAACGCTTCGCTAACCTATGAACAGTCCAACGTAATTGTTGCTAAGAAACCGCTTTCTGCCCTGTTTTTGGCTGCGATATTTAATGAAGACATTCATCTTTATGAGAATCCGGATACTTCAGATGCTTTTTATGATTTTACTGCACCAGAAGCAAAAATCTTAATTGTAGATGACAACGCCATTAATTTAACCGTCTGCGAAGGACTTTTAGAACCGCTTTCCATGCAGATAGACACCGCAATCAGCGGGCCGGATGCCGTTGAAAAAATTAGCAGTAAAATGTATGATTTAATCCTAATGGATCATATGATGCCTGAAGTAGACGGTGTGGAAACAACACATATTATTCGGCGGCTACATAGAGAATATGATCATGTTCCTATTCTTGCGCTTACTGCAAATGCTGTATCTGGTATTAAAGATATGTTTATTCAAGAGGGTATGAATGATTTTATCGCCAAGCCAATCGAAGTACGCATCCTCGTATCCAAGCTCAAACATTGGCTGCCCAAAGAAAAGATTAAAAATATCAATAAGAAAAATATTAATGCTGGCAAAGCAAATCGCATCCATTCACAGGAAGATACTTTGCCGCCCAAAATCTCAGACCTTGACACCTCCTACGCATTAAAGCTGCTAGGCAATGCCAAACTGTTCTGGTCAATTTTGGAAGACTATTACAAAGCAATTACTAAAAAACACGCCCTAATCCAACAATATACCGATGAGAAAAACTGGCATAATTACACGATTGAAGTTCATGCACTGAAAAGCGCTTCCCGACAGATTGGCGCACTCTCACTATCTGAGGAAGCTGCAGCGCTTGAAGAAGCCGGAAATGCTGAAAATGAAAGCCTTATTTTGGAAAAAACACCAGCTTTACTCAATCATTATTTCCATTACTATGAAATATTGAAACCGCTGTTTCCGGAGAAGGATAAAGACGCTGATCATAATAAAGAACCGATTACACCAGAGATTCTGCTGTCAATATTAGATAATCTGCAAACCGCTTTGGACGATTTGGATATGGACGGCATGGAGGAAGTGAAAAAATCGCTATCCCAATACCATTATGAGCCATCTTCCATAGAATTATACCAACAGCTATGCGATGCAATTGACGAAATTGATCCAGACGCGTGCGAAGAAATCATGACGGCTTGGCGGGAACTATTATAAACACACCCATTATTTGTCAGATCTGCTGACATTTTCCTTAAAATGCCCGTGTGCATAAAAATCTGCAAGAGAGACTGTCGCAATACGCTATGATTATCCAAGATATCGTATCAATCGCAACACAATGTCAGACGCTCTTTTATATGTTTGTCTTAATGCGACAGCCCCTTGCAGATAATATCCTTTCGTTATACTCACGAACAATTAAACTTTCTTATCCATTCTTTCTTGATTAAATATTTTATCAATAATTCCATATTCCAGTGCTTCCTGCGCTGACATATAATTGTCACGTTCTGTGTCGCGCTTGATTTCCTCCTCTGTTTTTCCTGTGTTTTGTGCTAAAATACGGTTTAGCCGCTGTTTGCTTCTCTGCATTTTTTCTGAAATAATTTGAATATCTGTGGCCTGCCCCTGAACACCATTACCGTGAATTGCAGGCTGGTGAATCATTATCTCCGCATTGGGCAGCGCAAATCGCTTTCCTTTTGTACCGCCCGCAAGTAGAAAAGCCCCAAAACTAGCCGCCATTCCAATGCAGACTGTGGAAACATCACATCGGATATACTGCATTGTGTCATAAATTGCAAATCCAGCAGATACCGACCCGCCTGGGCTGTTAATATAGAGTTGAATATCTTTATCAGGATCTTCCGCCTCCAAAAAGAGCAGCTGCGCAACGATTACGCCTGCCGAAGCCTCACTTACCTCCTCACCAAGAATAATAATCCGATCTGACAGCAGACGGGAAAAAATATCATAACTGCGTTCGCCACGGCTCGTCTGCTGTATTACATAAGGTATCATACTCATGCCGCTGCCCTGCCTTTCTGCATTTGCCCCCATCTTGTAGTTTGCCCAAAAGCACATAGCGAAAACAAAAGCGAAAACTTTATTCTATTTATGCATAAATTCTTTACGCCATTTTTACGGTATTCCTGTGGTGTGACTTGAAACACTTGATGAAACGCAAATGTAAATGCCTGCTGTGATTGATAATGCGCATGATACGCAATCTCAACAATTGGACTTTCTGTTTCTATTAATTCCTTTGCGGCTCTATCAAGGCGCTGTTGTTTAATATACTGGTATATGGTATATCCGGTATTTTTAAGAAAGACCCGCGAAATATAATACTTAGAATAATAAAGTTCCTTGGAAAGTGTTTCCAAACACAAATCTTTATCCATATTTTCCGCAACATAAGATATAATTTTCTCTATTATTTGATACTGATCCATAACAATCCTCCTATTCATTATTATTTAGATAATGCATTCTTGCTATGGACTATTTTATCACATATCATTTTCTTTTGTCTTAATAAAAATTGCCCTTTATTGATTACTCCCATTTAAATAATACAAATCCACCTATTGCAACAAGCGCTCCAATTACTTTGCGCCAGCTAAAAGGTTGTTTATCCACGCCAAATATACCAAACAGTTCAATTAAATACGCCACAATTAACTGTGCGATTACAATTAACATCACTGCTTTTGCAGGGCCTAACGCATCCATGCTTTTAATTACCGTCAATGTAATAAAAGCCCCCATAACACCCCCCAACAGAAAATATTTTGGTTCAACCGCAAGCAAATTTTTCACCGGTGTCCTATCAGACGCCACCCATGCTACAATACACACCAAAAAAGCCGTAAACTGCACAAAAGCGTTTGCTGTCCACATACTCGTTGCTTCTGTCACTTTTGTGTTAAAAACACCCTGAACGCTCATCAATGCCCCTGATATCAATGCAATAAACAATCCAATCATATTTGTACACCATCCTTTTTTTATTTACAAATATGATTGGATATTTTTAGGCAGATTATTCAAAGATTATTCTATAAATGAGCAAATTCAAAATATTTACTAAATTTCATTTTTAGTCAGCCCTAAAACGCACAATCAGCAAATGCTATACGCACAAATAATTTACATTAATTTGAATCCATTCATTTAGCAATTGGTTCAAATCAAGAATTTTTGTGCAACTTTCAGATTTGCTCATTTATAGTACATATATTAGCGCTTATTTAATATATACATTAATGAAATGTAAATTCCGAATGTCTTGGCTTATTTATACCACTAATCTTCACAACTCCTAAGCCGCTCAATAATGCTTTGCCCCTGCGTCCTTTGGTAGATAAGTACAGGAGCCGTCATACACAAGATAAGCACAATGCCAAGTAATATAAGATTCCTTATCCACGGAACCGTAAACGAAATCCTGTAAGCAGCCGTCATATCAAAGACAATATAGCTGACTGGAAGCCCTGTTATGAACGATAAGAAGATCGAGACCACAGCATATCCAATCCCCTCCGTTCTTAACATTTTCCTGATCTGTCCAGCTGTCATTCCAATACTCTCCAGCGCCGCAAATTCCCTCGAACGGTTCTGTACACTCGCCGCTATCGTATTCAGGTAATTCAACACTGCCAGAACCGCAATAATGAATCCAACGCTATTGCCCAATACAGTTACCTGGTTTTCTGTGTTCTTCATCTCCGTGTACCGTTCCAGTTTTGACTCATAAGAAATTTTCTTATCATCTTTAAAAACATCCCTGACTTTTTCTTCGGTTTCTTTTGCATATGCTTCTTCATATTCCACATTAATCAATTCGGTAAAAAGTTCACCCCTGATTTCCTTCGCATATTTTTCGCTGACAATCAAATCCGGTACACTGCCCCCGCTAAAATTCGCTGGATTTATATAGCCGTCCCCTACGGCCGCTATCTGGATGGTATGCTCCTTTTTCTCCCCTGTCTCATCTAGGAAATAAAACCGTACCGTTTTTCCGGTCATTCCATTATCTCCCTCTGTAAAATATTTGGAAGCCACAGCGATTTTTCCCTGTTCAAAATCATCCTGATCCAGAATATTTCCCAGCCCTTCATTCAAGATTTCAAAACCTTTTTCATCTACACTGATAAAACGAGGCGCAAAATAACCATGCTCGGGTTTCTGCCGGTATAATTCCATATCTTCTTCATAATTCCCCGGACTATATCTTGACTGATACAACTCTTTGAAATAGTCTTCGTAAACCTCTTCCTGATAAGGGACTATCACTTCTTCAGAAGTCACTTTACTTACCGTTTTTACACCTTCTATCGCTTCTACCCGGGATATCTTATCCGCCGAAATAAACTGCTGCCTGTCATCGTCAAGCGTTGTCTCATTTTTAAACTGGATATCATAAGGATAAACTTCATTCAGAATACGCTCCGCATCATTTTCACGGATGATCATATTTACAACCATAAATATGGATATGGCAATCACAAAGGATGTAAAAATAATAACCGCCTGTTTTTTATCCCGGAACATATTCTGTACCGCCATCGAATAGATCCCGCCGCTTTCCCGTCTGCGATTTTTTCTCTTACCTGAACCAACAGTATATCGGATGGCTTCAACCGGAGAGCAGTCTCCCGCTATCTTTGCCGGTTTTTTGCAACTCATTAGATCCGTTAAAAACGCAAAGTATCCTCCGACCAGAAATACCCATATCTTCGCTGGTACAACATCGCCTGCGGCAATCACAGGATTTACAATATGCAATAACCGTGGAATTACTATTTTCGCAACAGCAGCAGCCAGAAGCAGTCCAAAAGGAATCCCTGCCATAGCGTTCCAAACTGCCTGCTGATAAATCATTCTTTTTAATTGGACAGATGTCATCCCGACCGTTTTAAGCTGACCGTAATACCGGATATCTTTTGAGATCGAAATATACATGGTATTATAGATAAACAGATATCCGCTAATAAAAATCATAACCAGCAGAACAGCCAGCCCGGCAGCCATCATGAGAAAATGTGAAATCGTATCATAATCAGCAGAAAGGTATTGGTTTCTGTCCAGAACAATTTCCTCCTGCATTTTCGTAATGCCTTTTTCAGAATACAACGGATTCTTCAGTGAGATTTTTAAAGAGCCCTGTGTAAAATCCGTCTGTTTCACACCGGTTTCCTCAAAAAAATCTTTTGATATATAACCTCTCGTTACTCCGGTGTAATCCGTATACCATCCACTGAGAATAAATTCTTTCTCCAGGCGTTTCTCATTTGAACCTTCTTCTAATGTAAAATAGGTTACAGGAATCCTCATTCCTATTTCCGGATTTTGGATACCCATCGCTTTCAGCGTATTTCTCCCCAGCATAATCTCATTTTCATTTTCCGGGTAGTTTCCCTTGGTATTTTCTAATGCTGGAACAGTCTGCTTTTCCCAACAGATTTTGTCCAGCCAGTAGAGTCTTGTCTTATCCAGTAATTTCTCCTGATACTGCTCCAGAATCGCACACTTTACGGCGATGCCGGCATATTTTACCTTATCCATGGAACGGATTTTTTCAACCTGATCCTCTCTCGGCTCACTTAACTCAATGTCATAATCCATTCCTTGCATCCGAATCTGACGCTCTGATATGGTGTTCCAGTAACTCATACCGACTGCCAGGATAATCGTAATCAAAAACGTAGTCAAAAGAATAGCGAAAACGGTAAGAAAATTTCGTTTTTTATTTGCTTTATAAGTCCGTCCTGCAATCTCGTCAATTATTTTTTTATTCTGCACTTTCAGCATAGCCATCTTCACCTCCACAGATTTTTCCGTCCTCAAGACGTATGATCCTGCCTGCCATCTGCGCGATTTCTTCATTATGCGTGATCATCACGATTGTCTGCCCAAACCGTCTCCCGGTAGTTTTTATTAAGCCTAAAACATCCTGGCTGGTGCGGCTGTCCAAATTCCCGGTTGGTTCATCAGCAAGAATGATGGCAGGTTTTTCCGCTAAGGCCCTAGCCAATGCCACTCTCTGCTGCTGACCGCCAGATAACTGATTCGGCATAGCGTATTTCTTTTCCTTCAGCCCCAACATTGCAATAATCTGCCCCACATATTCCCGGTCAGGCTGAATGCCATCTAACTTAATGGGCAAAATAATATTTTCATATACATTCATAAGCGGAAGCAGATTATAATTTTGAAATACAAATCCAATCTTCCGTCTGCGGAATATCGTCAGTTCATCCTTCGACATTTTAGAAATATCCTGGCCATCTACCACCACTCTCCCGGAAGTAGGATTATCCAGCCCGCCAAGCATATGCAGAAGCGTAGATTTTCCACTGCCAGAACTTCCCACGATTGCAAGGAACTCTCCGCTTTGAATCGAAAGACTGATTCCGTCCAGCGCCTTTACCTGGACTTCTCCCATATCGTAATATTTTTTAAGATTTTCCGTAACCAATATGTTCATATAAACATCCCTTCTTTCTTCGAAATTTAATTACTTTTCTCGTTCCCTGCATAGAATACCAAAGGATTCTTTCTCAAATCTTTCGTGAAGGTGACAGTTTTGACACATTTTAAACGCAGCCCTAATCTGGCTGCGTTGGTAAATTCCTATGGTATATTTTGACCGGCACTTCATAACGTGATAAATATAACTGGACTGTGGTGCCTTTGCCGATTTTTGATTTTATCTTTACATATCCTCCCTGTTTCGATAACACTTCTCTCACCAGATAGAGCCCAATTCCAAATCCCGGCTCATTGCTTACAGACTCAGAACGGTAAAACCTCTCAAAGATCATCCCCTGTTCTTCCTCCTTAATCCCGCACCCCTGATCCTGAACCTGAATACAGACAAAAGATTCATATGGAACCACCTTCACCTTTATCTGTGAATTTTCTGGAGAATATTTTATCGCATTATCCAGAACGTTTCCAAGAGCCTCTGTTGTCCACTTTTTATCGGCATAACACAGAACATCGGTTTCTTCCTGCACAATATTAATTTTCTTTTTTAAAGCAGCCAATTCCACTATCTGACAAGACGTATGCAGGATTTCTTCCACACTCATTATTTTCGGATATATGGAAATCATTTCCTGCTCGGCATAGGATGATTTCACCAGTTCTTTCATAAAGAACTCCAGCTTTTCAGACTGTTTCCCAATTTTATCCACCAAAAGCTCTGTATCGCTGTCCAGATCCTGTTCCTTAAGAAGTCCCACATACAGCATAATATTTGTAAGAGGAGTTCTTACTTGATGCGAGATGTCAGAAATCAGAGATTTTATAATATCCCGTTCTTTCTCTGCTTTTCCCTGATTCATTCCGGATATCTGGACAATTCTGTTCAAACGCTCCATGACCGCCGTATCCATTGATTCATCATATGCCGTATCCTGAATCTCCCCTCCGATAGACCTGTCCAGCCTCTGCAATAAATTCTGATATGTCACTTCCATCTTTTTTTGAATATGATGACATAATAACGTGCAGACTATGGCACATACCGCCAGCATAACTGCCGCCAATACTATATATCCTCTCATCAAAATCTCTCCCACTTGTAGCCTTTTCCATAAACAGTCTTGATATAAACCGGTTTCGACGGCACATCCTCCAGTTTATCCCGAAGGCGGCGAATCCCTACCGATAAAGCATTATCTTCCACATATTCTGTTCCATCCGGCCAAACCCATTCCAGTAAGCGTTCCCTTGTTAAAATCTGCCCGGCATTAAAAACCAGCAAGTACAAGATTCTCTGTTCGGTTTTGCTGAGTTCAATGGAGTTTCCTTCTTTATAAAATTCCATTGTGTCAAAACAAAATTGGAATATGCCATCTCGATACTCTGATTGCTGTTCTCCTATATTCCGCCGGAGTAATGCCCGTATTCTCGCCCGAAGTACCATCAGGCTGAATGGTTTCGTGATATAATCATCTGCTCCGCACTCCAGACCTTTCACAATATCCAGTTCCATATCTTTAGCTGTCAGTAATGCAATCGGCACTTTACTTAATCTGCGTATTTCTCTGCAAAACTCCAGGCCGCTTCCGTCCGGCAGATTAATATCAAAGATAAGCAGGTCAAATGCCCTCTGCTGCAGCCTGTCCTTCGCTTCCGCAATTGTCCTGCAAAGAATAAATTCCAAATCCTTGCTGTTCAAAGACAGGCTGATCCCTTCTGCCAAATCCTCATCATCTTCTAATATCATAATCGTCTGTTTTTTATCATTCTCCATTTTTTTCATCGAATAAGACTCCTTAGATTTTTCCGCATAATCCATCACATTCAGTTCACCAATCGTATTATAACCTATAAATGAGCAAATTCAGAAAATTGCACAATAACCCTAAGCTACCAAAGCAAAGACATCCTCAAAAAGGACGTGCTTCGCTCCACACTGATAGATGTAACGGATTCGCTCCTCTTGAATGTGGCTACAGATAAACGCATATCCGTCCTCAAAGGACATGGTTTCACCGCAACCGGTACATGCTATCAGATGTGCCAGTGACATCAGCAGCCAGTACCTGCGGATCCCTTTCGCTGAACGGATCTGGTATCTGTCAAATGCCAGTCTGTTCTTTGACTGACGGAAAAATACTTCCACCGGCCACCGTTCCACATATATATCCAGAATCTCCCGGGTACTTAATGAAACATCCGTGCTGATAAAAGCCCTTAGCGCTTTGGGTGAATGAAACGCATCCTTTGGATAAGTGATCAGTACCACGGCATTTTCAATGCCATTGAGGTTTCCTTCATACCGGTAGACATAATATTTCCGCCTGCCAACGGTCACGATGCTGGCAGCGAAATCTGTTTCCCGTATATGCAGGGCAAACTCACTGAGCCTGTGTTTTATTCCGTGGGGATATAGGATCCGGTTCGTTTTCAGTGCACCAATTGTATAGAAGCCTTTTTTGATAAATGTGTCCATGATACTGCTGCATGTATACCAGCTGTCACATAAAAAATATGAGATCACTGGCGGCACGGGCAGTTCATCTGCAATTTCCTGCACAATCTTTACCTTTGACTTTGTCTTGTCATACATGACGATGGCATAATTAAGTACGATGTTGTTGCAGGAGAGCATGACAGCTACAGCCTGATGTCCATAATCCTGCCTTCCCTTCAGGTGGGACTGATGAAAATACGCGTCTTCGATCGGATGCAGAGCCCGTGACGAAGGCTTTGTTTTAGAAGAGATGGTATCGTCCACAATGCAGAATACGGGCTTTCCAGACCGCTGGGCTTCCCTGTAGATAAACTGGACAATGGTATTTTTGAGTATATTTTCCAGTGTGTCATCGTCCCATTTTCCTTTATTAAGAAAATGGGCAACAGTAGTACGGTGGCATGGACTGTATTTCTCAAAGTCGATAGTTTTTCCGTGATATCCGAGAGAAAAGACGGATATCAGTATGGCCATGATGTGCTTCATGGTTGTCTGCGGAAATATCCGACATAAATTTAATTTTTTAAAACAGTTGTAAAGTAAATCTGAATGGTATATACTATTTTCCATAAGACGTCATCCTTTATTGGGTATTTGTTTTGGTGACGAAAACAGTATACACCCAAAAGGGGATGATGTCTTTACTTTTAAATCATTTTAAGTAATTTTGGTAAAATTTCAAATTTGCTCAATTATAGGATTATTTAAAGATAGAAGGAATTGGCACACAAATCAATTCTTTAAGATTCCTCTGGCAGTTCTCCGTTATCCTCGTACTCGACTGCGGGAAGCAATTCTACTTGAGGATCTTCTAGTTCTTCCTTAGAAACAGGGACACCTGCAAGCTGTGTTTCAATCTTCTCCGCAAGCGTGCGAATCTGTGTATTTGCGTCTGCACCCCCCCATACTTTTGCAAAACAAATTTCCAATTCTACCCAAAAATTACTGGTTTCCACCATTTTGGGAATGGGAACGGATTCTGCATAATTTCGCACAAAAGCTTGGATATGCTCTTCTGTATAATTTTGCTGTTCTGCTGCGGAAATTTTTCCTGTCATTTCATAAAAATCCCCGCTCGCTTCTTTGGCAAGATACGCTATCAGTTTATTTGCTGCCTCTTTATATCTGGAATAACCGTTTACCACAAGCGCATTCGTAACAGACATTCCCCTTGTTGTAAGTTCCTGATTAATCGCAGGAAGCTGGGCAATCCCATATTCAAAAGGAAACGCACCATTTTTTGTTGCTTCATTCAGCCGCTTAATACAGTCGCTTGTCGCAATCGTATAAATCGTTTTTCCCTCCAAAAACTCCTGCATAATCGTGTCGTATGTTGTTTCTTTGGTGTCAATGGAAAAGAATTGATTTAACTCCTGATACACTTTAAGGCTTGCAATGGATTCTGTATTATAAATATCAATATGACTTTTGTCATCTCCTGCCGCACCGCCGACAGTAATATAATTGCCGATAAAAAAGTAATTATAAAAAATATCTGACACATCCCAGCGGAAAAAATATTCTACATTTTCCGGAGTAGAATATTGGTCTGCAAAATTTAAGATATCCGCAATCGTCGCTGGTATTAGCGCCTCCGACGTTATCTGCGTATTTCGTTCTGCTTCACTGCCCTCCTCCGCGGATTCCGCCATACTTTCATTCGCCGTCTGTGCAATCTGCTCAAGATAGGTTTTATTGTAGAGCAATGCGCTTGTTTCAAAATAGAATGGACAGCCAACAATTTTCCCTTGATATGTTACTGCATTGACTGCTGCCTGACCAAAACCTTCTTCCTGCGAAACCAGTGCCGTTTCTGTTAATTCTGTTGCAAGACCAGATAAATATGCTTTTTCCAAAGAATCATTGCTGACTATATACAAATCCGGTGCTTCTGACTCCGATATACTCGCCCGATTAATCGCTTCTAAGTATTCTAAACCTGATACCAGCTTTGTTTCTACTCGAATATCTGTTCTATCATAAAATTCTAATGCTTTGCTGTTTAGATAATCTGTTAGCGCATCATCTGTATACCATAGAACGATTGTTTCTTTTTTTTGTCCAAAGTCGGCAAATACCGTATTGTCTGTTTTTTCTTTTTGAACAAAGCCCGCTGCCACAATTACACCTGTCACTATCAGCAGAGTTAATATCACAGCACACAGTCTTCTTTTAATTTTATGGACTCTCATTCCTACTCTCCTATCTGCCATAACGGATTATCAATCAATATTACTCCAGCGCTCTCATGTGTAATGAGCCTATTTGCACTACATAACGCCAGTTTTTACCATACTGCACTGGTTAAACGTATATGGCTGGTATTACGCATCCGGGTTACTTTGAAATTTTAACTGTCAAGCAGTATATATACAAGACTCTAAAATTTCCATCATAGCATCCACTTCATTCTTCGTAACAATCAATGGCGGAATAAAACGAATTACATTAGTTCCTGCATTAATTAAAAGAAGCCCTTTATCCACTGCCTTATTAATAATCTCCCCTACCGGCTTGTCAAACTCCAGTCCCTGCAATAAGCCGACACCTCTATGCGCCGTAATACTTTGCTGTTTTTGTGCAAAATATTCTAGTTTTTCGTATAAATATGCACCACTTTCCTGAACATTCTCTAATATCTTTAGCTCATCAAACAAATCCATCACTTTGGAAATTGCCGCACAAGCCAGCGGATTGCCACCATAAGTCGTGCCATGATCGCCGCTTGTCAAGGAGTTTTGGGCTACACGTTCCGTCATTAAAAATACCCCTACCGGAACACCACAGCCAACTGCTTTTGCGCTAGTCATAATATCTGGTTTTACACCGAAGCGCTGCCATGCATACATAAAGCCTGTCCGTCCCATACCACACTGAATTTCATCCAATATCAATAAGATATCCTTTTCATCACATAGTGCCCGTATCTGACGTAAGAAATCCTCTGTAGCAGGATAGATGCCGCCTTCACCTTGAACCGTTTCCATAATAATTGCGCACGTCTTATCTGTCACCTGCGCCTTTACGCTGTCAAAATCATTAAAATCAGCAAAACGAATATTACCAATTAATGGTTCAAATGCCTCGCGGTAATGTGGATTCCCGGTTACAGAAAGCGCACCCATTGTCCTGCCGTGGAACGAATGCTGCATTGCGATAATTTCATGATCCGTATGTCCATCACGCAAAAAGGCATATTTCCGCGCCGCCTTAATTGCGCCTTCCACTGCTTCCGCACCGCTGTTTGTAAAAAATACTCTGTCCATACCTGATACTTTTTTTAATTTCTTCGCCGCATCAATCGCCGGAATATTGTAGTAATAGTTCGAGGTGTGAATCACTTTGTCAATCTGCGCTTTTAACGCATCATTATATGCCTGATTATTGTATCCCAGCGCAAAAACACCAATTCCAGATACAAAATCAAGGTATTTTTTCCCTTCAATATCATAGAGGTACATTCCATCTCCCCTATCCCAGACAATGGGATAACGGTTATATGTGTGGAGCAGCGCCGCTTCCGCTTCGTTAATATATTCTTTCATATTCATAGTTTTCGCCATTCCTTTCCAATGTACAAATAAGTTGTGAAAGTTTTATCAAATTCTTTCACGTTTTCCCCTCTCAATTATACTGCACAGCAAAAAGATTTGTCATACAATTTACAATTGCGCCTACCGCACGCCGCAAAGCGGCAATCTCCCTTTGTGCGGCTAAGTGTTAGTCTTTTCGGCGCTTCGTATAAAAAATCTATTTACGAAATCCACTTTGACCAATTTCTTTCCATTTGGCAACACATATTCCATTAATGCAATCTGCTGGTAACCGATTTCCTGCATACTTTGTATTAAAACTTCTGTTTCAATTGTTTGATGAATACTGTCTAAATCGTCGAATACCTGCAAATATGGAGAATCCGAAACAAACGTACCATCTGCATTCATCTGTATCGTACATGAAATATAAGTGGGTTTGATATGTGTTACTGTTTTCTGAAAGCACGCATACCCAATATATTCTATAAAAAGATTCGCAATCAACAACTCTGCTGTGGGTAATTTTGCACCTTCTAAAGCAACATCAAGGCAAATACATTCTAATACAGGAAACAAATTTTGATATCTTTTCTCTACTTCCTGCAAATAGTCCGCATTAATATCAATGCCGTAAACCTTCGTATAATTCTCTATCTTTAGATGCTCCAAGCCATTACCGCCTGCAACCCCCAAAACCATTGCGCTCTGCACAGGGTATGTATCCAACTGCTTTTTCATAATACGGTTTAATACTTGTAACTGCATCACCGTTCCTAGTGCCATATGACTTTCATAATCCGAAAGTTTAATAAATTTCCAAGGATTTTCCATTTTATTACCTAATGCTGTTATTCCATATCCATCTTTTCTAAGTCTTCATCCTTTACAATCGCCGTACCAATACCGTTTCTGGTAAATATTTCCAGAAGCAGACAGTGCGGGATACGTCCGTCCAAAATATGTACACGGTTTACACCATTTTTAATTGCGCTGGTACAATTGCCCAGCTTCGGCAGCATTCCGCCACCGATAAACCCCTCCTCCATTAGCTTGTCTGCCTGCGATATCGAAATTCTTGAAATAAAGGTAGATTTATCGTTAATATCCTTATACAAGCCCTCAATATCGGTAAGAAATGCAAGTTTTTCAGCGCCTACTGCCTTTGCAATGGCACACGCTGCATCATCGGCATTAATATTGTAGGTTTGGAAATGCGTATCCAGTCCAATCGGCGCTACAATCGGCAGGAAATCTTTCTCAATTAAATCAAAAAGCACCTTGGGATTGACCTCGCAGATATCACCGACAAAGCCAATATCTTTCCCATCGGAATACTTTTTGTCCACCTGAAGCAGTCCGCCATCCTTGCCGCTGACGCCAACAGCCTTTACGCCCAATTCCTGCACCATTGTCACAAGGCTTTTATTTACTTTATTTAACACCATTTCCGCAATTTCCATTGTTTCTGCATCCGTTACACGCAGACCGTTTACAAACTGCGGCTCCTTGCCGACTTTTTCCACCCAACGGCTGATCTCCTTGCCGCCGCCGTGTACAATAATTGGTTTAAAACCTACAAGCTTTAGAAGTGTTACATCTTTAATTACGTTTTTTTGCAGTGTTTCATTACTCATTGCACTGCCGCCATACTTCACAACAATATACTTCCGATTAAATTTCTGAATATAAGGAAGCGCTTCAATCAGCACTTCTGCTTTTGATAAAATTTTATCCATATCAAGTTCTTTCATAATATAATTTCTCCTATTTTTTATTTATGATATGATTAGCCCGTCAAAAGGGTATTTTTCAAAAGAATGGTACAATATATTGTGATTAGGACAGATATACATATTCTATATATTGTGGTTATTTTTCTTAATTAACTCTTTTGACGCTTTAATCATGATATACTGAACAGCAAAAAAATTTGCTGTTCATCTACAAAGAAGATAATCGCCAGCGTATAACCCACTCGCTACGAACGATAATCTGCATTAATTTTTACATAATCATAAGTTAAATCACAGCCCCATGCTGTTGCAGTTTCCTCGCCCATTTTCATATCAGCAAGAACAGTTACTTCTGGCTCGCTCAATATTTTTGTTGCTTCCTCCTCGCTGTAGTCCAATGCTGCGCCGTCTTGGAAAATCTGAATTTTTCCCGCTTTGCTCTCAATAAACAAATCCACTTTATCAGGGTTAAAATGAACACCAGAGTAGCCTAATGCACACAAAAAGCGTCCGCCGTTAGCATCATGCCCATAAATTGCCGCCTTGCTTAAATTGGAGCTAATCACGGATTTTGCCAAAATTCTTGCATCCTGTTTTGTTGCTGCATGGTAAACGGTCGCTTCAAACAGCGCAGTCGCCCCCTCACCATCCGCTGCCATTTGCTTGGCAAGATAGGTATTGACATAATCAAGCGCCTCACAAAATGCCTGATATGCTTCGCCTTTTTCTATGATTTGAGGATTGCCTGCAAGTCCATTGGCAAGCACAAGACAGGTGTCGTTTGTGGAGGTGTCGCCGTCCACAGAAACCATATTGTAGGAATCTTGAATACTTGCGCTTAGTGCTTCCTGCAAAAGCGTTTTGCTAATCGCGGCATCTGTTGTAATATACGAGAGCATGGTACACATATTCGGATGTATCATACCAGATCCCTTGCACATACCGCCAAGCGTCACCTCTGTGCCGTCGACCAAGAAACGCACAGCAATCTCCTTGCGGTGTGTATCCGTTGTCATAATCGCTTCTGCTGCTGTATGCCCAGCCTCCAATGTATCCGCTTTTGCTGCCGCAAGCAATTTTATCCCTTCCTTAATCTGGTCAATTGGAATCTGCATTCCAATCACACCCGTAGAGCCGATTAACACTGCATTTTGTGGAATATGTAACAGTTCGGAAGCAGCATCAGCTTCCTCTTTGCAATATGCCATTCCCTGTACTCCAGTGCCAGCGTTCGCTACGCCTGCATTTACCACAACCGCCTGCGCAAATGGGCTGTTTTCCACAATATCCTTGTCCCACAGAACCGGCGCTGCCTTTACTACATTCGTGGTAAATGTTCCCGCCGCTTGGCATGGTGTGGTACTATATATCAGCGCCATATCCTTTCTATTCTGATATTTAATATTTGCTTCTACGCCTGCCGCCTCAAACCCCTTTGCCGCGGTAACACCGCCTTCTATTACTTTCATTGATTTATAATTCCTTTCCATTATTTAATATCATATTTTTGTATATACGCAAAATTAATTGTTAAACGCTTCAATATTTTCTGTATTCAGCGTAAAATCATAATAATTCAAATCTCTGCGCTCCACCCAGCCAACATGATGCCAAAAGGTGTTGCCGATATCATTTTTTGTAAAAGCGATTAAGCTTACTTTATTAATGCCCTCTTTCTTGAGCGCATCCATACAATACACGACCATTTCCTTACCGATTCCGCGTCTTCGGAAATCCGGATCAACACATACATGATACAAACATCCACGTCTTCCGTCATGACCGCACAGAATCGCCCCTACCACCCGATCCTGCTCTACTGCGACAACGCTTGTGGTGGGATTTCGCTTTAAAAAGCGTTCCACGCCTTCCTGCGAATCATCAATACTGCGTATCGCAAATCCTTTAATGCGCTTCCAAAGTGCATATACTTGTTTATAATCTTCAATTATCATCTGACGTACCACTTATATTCTTACCGTCCTCTCTATTGTCTGCCGGATTTTATACTTACGAGCACTTAGATTTGCCTTTCTGGACAGCACGTATTGCCCGCTTATGCAATATAGGCTGTCCAGAAATTGGAAAACATTAACGGTCGTCAGTATATTCCCTCGGACAATGCCAACAATATTTATATAATAGTATATAAATACAAGAAACACAACTCTTTTTGCAATTAAATACAAAGTTTCACTCGTTTCTACTGGCGAGCGCTTAGATTTGCCAATAACGCCGAATCACACTTTAACTTTGCATTTTTATGCATAATTTTCTGCATATTTTGCATAAACATACTATTTATTTTACCTATTTACCCGAATTTGTCAATTATTTTTGAATAAATTTTCACTTGATTTATACACGATAATGATGTATATTTATGTTATACGCAAAAACGATTCGATTTTCCTTTCTACACAACACATTTTGCCCGCTAATGCAAGATGGGTTGTGTAGAAATTGGAAAATCTTAACGTTTTTTAGTATATGCATCAACGTCAGCTTGCTGCTGACTCTAAAAAACTATTAAAAATACCAAAAAGGAGAACATTATGAAAGAAAAAGTTGTACTTGCCTATTCAGGCGGCCTTGACACCACTGCAATTATTCCATGGTTAAAGGAAAATTTTGATTATGAAGTTATCTGCGTCTGCATTGACTGCGGACAGGAGGAGGAACTTGACGGCTTGGAAGAACGTGCGAAATCTTGTGGTGCAGAAAAGCTTTATATTGAAAATGTAATTGACGAATTTTGCGACGAATATATTGTTCCTTGTGTACAGGCAAATGCGATTTACGAGAACAAATATCTGCTGGGCACTTCTATGGCTAGACCATTAATTGCAAAGAAACTTGTGGAAATTGCAAGAAAAGAAGGCGCTACCGCAATCTGCCACGGCGCAACAGGAAAAGGAAACGATCAGATTCGTTTTGAACTCGGCATTAAAGCACTTGCTCCTGATATTAAGATTATCGCTGCTTGGAGAAATGATAAGTGGACGATGGACTCCCGTGAATCCGAAATTGAATACTGCAAGGCACACGGCATTCATCTGCCATTTTCTGCGGACTCCTCTTACAGCCGTGACAGAAATCTCTGGCATATCAGCCATGAGGGACTTGAATTGGAAGATCCTGCTAACGAGCCGAATTTTGATCATCTGCTTGTACTTGGCACAACTCCGGAGAAAGCTCCAGACGAAGGCGAATATATTACCATGACCTTCGAAAAAGGTGTTCCAACTTCCGTAAACGGCAAAAAGATGAAGGTTTCTGATATTATCCGTGAGTTAAACAGACTTGGCGGCAAACACGGTATCGGCATTGTGGATATTGTAGAAAACCGTGTTGTGGGCATGAAATCCCGCGGTGTCTATGAAACGCCCGGCGGCACCATTCTTATGGAAGCGCACCAGCAGTTAGAGGAACTTATCTTAGACCGCGATACATATACCTTAAAGAAGGAAATAGGCAATAAATTTGCCGACACAGTTTATGAGGGCAAATGGTTTACGCCAAAGCGTGAGGCAATGCAGGCATTTATTGAGAAGACACAGGAATATGTTACCGGCGAAGTAAAATTGAAGCTTTACAAAGGCAATATTATTAAAGCCGGCGAAACAAGCCCTTACTCTTTATATAATGAAAGCATTGCTTCCTTTAAGACAGGTGACTTATACGATCACCATGATGCAGAGGGCTTTATTAACTTATTTGGGCTTTCATGCAAAGTACGTGCAATGAAAATGCAGGAAACCCAAACGAAGTAGGCAATACAGAAAAGGATAATGCTATGGTTGTAATCAGCATCATAATAGGATATTTGATATTGATAAACCTAACGGGCTTTATTTTCATGGGTATTGATAAATCAAGGGCTATCAAAAGACTCTGGAGGATTCCGGAGTCTACCCTTTTTTTAATTGCCATTATCGGGGGCAGCGTTGGTTCTATCATTGGGATGAGAGTTTTCCACCACAAGACACGACACTGGTATTTCGTCTATGGAATGCCGGCAATCCTTCTTGTGCAGATTGCTGCCGTAATCGCGCTTATCAACGCCCCGATACAGTTTTCAATAATGTAAAAATATTTTTAGAAAGGAGTATTTATGCACGTTGCAATTTGTGATGATAACGTAGCCGACCGGAAACACCTCGAACGCCTGCTTTCCAGAGAATCAGACAAACGGGCAGGCACCACAAATATATTATATATTGATTCCTACGGCGATAAGGATTATTTTCTAAAAAACCAAACCCCGCTGAAATACAATATTATTTTTATGGATATGTGTGCCCGCGCGGGAATTGTCGAAGAAATTATTCAGGCACTTGAAGAAATGGGCTACCATGCCCCACTAATATTATATTCTTCCAAATATGACTATACTGCGATCCCGCATCTGCCGGAATACGTTGTGCATTGCAAAAAGCCGTGTATTCCCGATCCTCTGCCAGACTTTCTAAGCCTTGGCGACGCCAATGTTGTTGGAAATATTGTTACGCTGCAGGTTCACCGCAGCAAAGAATTGCTGCATATTCCCAAAAATGACGTAATGTACGCTCTATCAAATGGGAAACAATACTCCTTTTATCTAACTGACGGTTCCGTACTTGCCGTTGACGAAGATTACAATGACCTCCGCCTCATGTTTGAGCCGCTGGATGAATTTGAACACGTAAATAAGAATTGCATTGCAAATTTTAAATTTGTTTCCGCCGTGAACCCTTTATCGGTGGTAATGAACGATAAAAAACAGTTTAGAATTTCCCCTTTCAATTACCATACGCTAAAATGGTTAAAGGATGGGATGGGGCAGATCGAGTAGGAAAGGATTTGCGCATAAAAAAGAGTTGTCGAAAAATGCGAAACTTTTCCGACAACTCCTTTTATTATATTGTAAGAATAACCCCTCCATCATTCGCATACATACTGCTAATTCCTGCGGTATCCATTATCAGCACATCTTTAAACTGCGTCTTTTTTTCTAACAGTTCACGCACGCACGCAGCACCTTTGGGATTATTGCAATGCGAAATCATTAAACGTTTTGTTTCGGGGGCTACGGCGTCTTTCAACGCAAATTCCGCCATTTTTGCAAGCGCCTTTTTCATACCGATCCCTTGTCCAAGCTGTATAATACTCCCTGTGTCAGCTCCCATTACGGGTTTAATATTGAGCGTGGATGCGACAAACGCTTTTACACCGGAAAGTCTGCCGTTTTTGCGCAGCGTATCAAGGTTTTCCAATACAAAATACGTATTCATATTTTTCACATAATCTTCTATTCTTTCTGTAATTTCTGCAAAAGGAATGCCCGCATCCTCCCACTCGGCTATCTTAAAAGCAAGCTGCGTTTCACCGCAGGAAGCCGATTTAGAATCCACAATATAGATATCTTTTTCCCCATACTTCTCACAATAAAGCCTTTTTCCAAGTTCTGCGCTGTTGTAGCTGCCGCTTAATTTCGAGGAAAGCGTTACGGCATATACGTGATCTGCGTCAGTTTCAAATGCCTGCATATAACGTTCCGGCGAAGGGCATGCCGACTTCGGACAGGTGGGACAAGCTGCCACTGCATCCAAAAACTCCCTTTGATTAAACTCCTCGTTATCCTCCCGTTCATATACATCTCCAACAATCAAGGTTAACGGAATAATTTCAAATCGTGGATCATTTTTATACTCCTTGGGTAATTCACAGCAACTATCCACAACAATCTTATAGCTCATTCATACATACCTTCCATTTTCTTAAACTATTTTATGTAGTTTTAATAACTATATATAATGCTATCATATATTTTCAAATTTGAAAAGGGGGAATCAGCAGAATATCTTGAATAAATTGATTTTGCGTGTTACACTAATCAAGTAGTGAATTACACAGTTAAAATTTTTGAGTAACCTGACTACATAACACCAGCCATATACGTTTAACCAATGCAGTACGGTAAATTCTGGCGTTATGTAGTATAAATAATACACATAGAAAAGGAGTTTTAATACAAATATGAAAGCTTATCAGATAAAATTTACCAAGCCCTTTATGAATATACTGCTGGCATCGGAAGGATTTGATGCCTTTCTCGTGGAAGAAGTTTCTATTACCACCTTCAATACCTTCCATATTGACGGACATATTGTAAAGGAATTTTATAATAAGGACGAGCTTACAGAGAATGACAGCGTGGTTCCCAGCCTATCTGCCTGGTCAACTATCCGCCCAATCTGCTTTCAACTAATCAAAGGAAAAAAACCCCCTGTATCATTCCGCGTTGTTCTGTATGCTCCACAGTCTTGGCTGGAAGCGCTTGCGGCAAACGAAGAATGTGAAGTCAATACCAACCTAATTCAGTCACTTGTGCTGAATATCCGCTACGATAACGGTCATGTCACTTGCATTACCGGCAGTTCTTTTACGACTTTTATTATGGACAAAAGTGTTGACCGCCTTTGGGACAACGAAGTCAAACAACTTCTAACGAAGATGCAGCTTGATTTTGACGAAATTTAACTTCTTTATGCTAATTTGTACAATCAAGTAGAGAACCTTCCTCTACTCCCTACTCGCCGCGCGGCCCATGCATCGCCTTTGCGGCATATTTCCTCTGCACGGGTCTGCGCATAAAAAAGGGCTGTCAGCCCCTTATTTATGCCTTTTTCACTTTTGGTCGGAAAACAAGGCTTGCCAGATAGCCAAACGCCAGTGCTGCACTGCACCCAACAGCACCATTGGTAAACCCGCCTTTAAATAAACCAATAAAGCCGTCTTTATCGACTGCCTCTTTAATACCTTTCATTAATATATTGCCATAGCCTAGCAGCGGTACATTGGCTCCAGCGCCTGCATATTCTGCAAACGGCTCATACCAGCCAAGAAAACTGATTACTGCGCCTGTACATACCAACAATACCATAACACGCCCTGGAAGCATTTTTGTCCTATCCAGAAAAATCTGCGCCAATGCGCATATCAATCCGCCAACCCAAAAAGCATTGATATAATCCATGTTCTAATACCTCCCTTTTTGCAGTTCAATAAGAGAAGTATATGGAATTTCTTACTTTTTATGCGCAATTGCCGCAATTTCACAGACAATCTCTCGAATATTTTTCCCTTCACAATCAATGGTAATATTTGCATATTTTTCATAAAGAACAGTTCTTTCCTTATATAAATCGGATAAGGTTTGTCCTGCCCGCAGCACCACGCCGCGCTTTGTCAAGTCACCGAGCCGCTCCTGAATGCTTTCATAGGGCAGCCGCAGATAGTAGATCACCGCGATTTCACGCAAATGCCGCATTGCTTCCTCGCAGTAAACAACACTTCCACCTGTCGCAATTACAGCAGTTTTGGGATAAAATGAAGCATTGACACGCCCCTCGATTTCCAGAAATCCATCAAAGCCATGTTCCTCGATTAATTCGCAAAGCCGTTTTCCTTCCTGCTCTTGTATCACTAAGTCCGAATCAATAAAAGACATTCCTAAATTTTTCGCCAATACTACCCCGATTGTACTTTTCCCAACCCCCGGCATACCAATTAACGCAATATTTCTAATTCTCAATCTCTTGTCCTTCTTTTCACTAACCAAGATATGCAACCACTTCTACTTCACAGAGCACACCTTTGGGCAAATCCTTTACAGCGACGCAGCTTCTTGCTGGATTTTGTGTAAAATATTTTGCATAGACCTCATTAAATGCCGCAAAGTCAGCAATCTCTGCCAAAAAACAGGTTGTTTTTACGACATTATCATATGTTGCGCCTGCTGCTTTTAATATCTCACCTACATTTTTCATAGACTGTTCTGCCTGTCCAGTGATATCGGATGCCTCTACATTCCCTGTTGCCGGATTAATTGGTATCTGACCAGAAGCATACAAAAAATCTCCTGCTATCATTGCTTGTGAATATGGCCCGATTGCTGCCGGCGCTTTGTCTGTACTAATCTTTCTCATATAAAAATCCTCCATTTCTTGATTGTCATACTTTAGTTATACTTTAGTTATACTTTTATTATACTAAGCGTCTGTCTTTTCGACACTTTGTATATTTTATTCATCAAACGCCACTGTTACATAAAAACCTCTTGTATTTTCTGTGACCGAAACTACCGTACCACTGTTGGTCATAAGACGGTCACGAAACGGAATATTTCCGGACATCGCAACAGCCGGATCAATTGTATAATAATAATTACTTGGCAAAACGCCCTCGGTAACAGTAACCGTATCGCCTTCCTTTACCTGCCCAGGACGTTCCATTTTAAACTCCATCTGACGCACCAGTTCTCACTTCCTTACTTCTTAGGAATTGTAGGAAAATAAGTGCTCAGATTGCGCAGGATATTTCTTCAAGAT
>ERZ778496.430-NODE-430-length-42289-cov-5.089383_pt1 | contig 42289 bp, 27 predicted proteins | sample MGYA00433099_ERZ778496 | MGnify/ENA primary metagenome ERZ778496 (study PRJEB29527, sample SAMN07138962) | mouse gut metagenome | material: feces | host: mouse | place: China:Nanjing | collected 2016-01-25 ...
TCGCCAAAAGATTAGATGTTTAACAGCATAAATTCAATTTTTGTCATCTACTGAAGATGCAGATTGTAATGTCGTGGACTATTCTAACACTCTCAATACGACATTACAATTATTATCTAACGGTGAATACACATTATATATTGAGGCTGATAGCTGGTATGCAATTGGATATATTAATTAACGATAAGAGATTATAGTCGACAATAATCAGCAGACCAAACTGTTAAAGGCGCGCTACCGAAAAGCGTATAAGAAGTAGGTGGAATCAATAGTTCTTAAATCATGAAATATGTAGAATTATCAGACAAAGAAGTCCTTAATCAAAAAGAAATGTTTGAGGTAAAAGGTGGTTATGTGTGTTACAGCTATGGTTGTAATAATAATGTTTGTACCTCAAACATAAAAGGAGCTGAATCGCTTTGCTCTACGGCATATTGCCGCAGTAAATCAATGCCCGAAGATGCTGACGATTCTTCTATAGGCACAGCTCCTAAATGCATAATCCTTGCTAAAATCTGATAGGAATGAGCCGTAATGGCTTTGAACGGTTGTTACGGCTCGTTTAATCAAATATCAAAACAATGAGATATATACTTAATGATTACTATACTCTACGTCACGATGGCCGGCGGACATTTATTTTAGGTGGAAGAAATGGAAAAAAGCCTAAAGGTATTCCGGTGGATATCGATTGGAAATCGATTATTCACCCCGCATACGCTATGATGCTGTCATTTTTTTCAAAACCAGTAGAAGTCGATACTGCCATAAGTGATATAGCTGAGTTTTTCTCTCTTCCAAAGGATAAAATCGCTGATTTTGTCATGCATATAATTAATGCTACTGAATGTTGGCACACAACATTGTCAGGATTTGAAAGCGGTTTTCCCAGGAAACTTATAATTCCTGAGGGAAGCCATTCTGACAATAAGGTAGAGTATAAGCCGGAAGATTTTAAATTCAGAAAACTGGATTACGAGACACTGCGTATGCTGACATCTCCGTTATCCATAGTATGGATGCCTAATAATAATTGTCATACGGCATGTGAGTATTGTTACGCTGACCGCAGTCGACACAATCATGTATTCTCATTGGACAAAATAGAGAAATTTGTAAGGGATGCAGCGCATAGTGGTATAGTTGAAATACTGCTTACAGGGGGCGACTTTTTTGAAAATCCGTATTGGAAAGAAATTCTTGAAATACTCCGGCGTGAGGGATATAATATAGAGTTGGTATCGACAAAGAAGCCATTGTCACGTATTGAACTTGAGGAATTTAAAAAATATGGTGTCAGATTGCAGATATCAATTGACACGTTGTCTGACAATATTGCTCATAAATTGTTACATGTAAATCCTGGCTATACGTCATGCATTAAAGAGATGTTGCGAAATGCCAATGACTTAGGTGTTGACTTTCAGATAGCAACGGTATTGACAAATATCAACGACAGTATTGACAATCTTGAAGAACTGTACGAATTCCTAAATGGTCTTGACCGACTGAGCCGTTGGGACGTAAGGATAGCTTTTAGGTCATTATACAGCAAATCTGATTTTGACAAAATTAAATCATCCCGGCGTAGTATTGAAGAGGTAGCAGCGTGGGTCGCTGATAGATGTGATAAATCGGCGTTTAAAATATCCTGGTCTCCAGATGACGATAAGAAATATAAGAAAGCCAAGGGGGGAAGCCGGAACTTTGAGGGCGCGATATGTTCAGCCAATATGTCCAATATGATGGTACTACCCGATGGCAATGTGACAATCTGCGAACAGCTCTATTGGAATCCGGAATTTATTATAGGCAATGTATTCTCAGATTCTATTTCATCAATATGGACTTCTGCAAAAGCGCTGAGTTTGTGGAAAAAGCGCCGTGATTTAATAAATAAGGCGAGCCCATGCAGTAGTTGTAAAGACTTCAATGATTGCTTCGCAAGCGGTAACCGGTGCTTTGCAAATATTCTAAAGGCTTATGGTGTGGAGAATAGTGATTATCCTGACCCGAGATGCCATCTGGCTCCGGAATTTACAAACAATATAACGCATGAATAGTATGAAAAGAACGATTGCTTTTTTATTTGCAATAATGGTATCATCGCTTGGCTTTATTGCGCAAGCTGAAGGATGTGAAGGGACTGTAAGAGGGCGGATTATCAGTGAAAATGGAGAGCCTGTAGAGGGCGCCTATATATATGCCCTGAGAGTAACTTCCCAGGAAGAACTCATAGGGACTTCGTTTTCCGATGAAGGTGGTGCATTCGAAATGGCTGTCGAATGCGGTGACGAGCTATATTTGGTTGTCTCATGCCTTGGATATAAGCAGTTTGCCGACAAATTCAGTCTTGCACAAAACGAAGTAAAAGATTTTGGTGACTGTCGTTTGGAAATCAATGCAAAGGAGTTGCAGACAGTCGTGGTTAAAGGTAGGCCCCTCACAGTCAAATCGCTGCCCGACGGCTTTTCGGTAGATGTGCGACAACTTGCCGAGAGCAGCAACAATGCTTTCGATTTATTGGGACGTCTCCCTCAGATTATTGTGGAAGGCGATAAGATAACGGTGGTAGGCAAAGAAAAAATTCTGGTACGGGTAAACAATGTACTTCAGCGAGTTGACGCCGCCGACCTGCCCAATGTGCTGCGCGGATATGACGCGGCGCTTATTGACCGAGTCGATGTGATAACCTCACCTCCGCTCAAGTACGATTCAGAGGGAACGACGGCGATGATAACACTTCACATGAACTCAAAATTCAACAAATATGCCGGCGGCAACGTAGGCTTTGAATTCATGAAAAATTCGGGATATGGCGGACGTGAGGCCGTATATGGCTCAGGCATATTCAATAACAAGAAATTGTTTGTTGATATTACTCCCTCCTTCAATCACAATTTTTCTCGTTACAAGGAGGATGCCCTGTATACTTATGAAGATAATACGACATATAAAAAATATACTCTTGGAAAAGGAAGAAATAATTATGTAGGCGGTTCAATAACGGCACAATACCAATACAATAAAGGTTATGTCGGATTGAATGCCAATATAAACAAATGGACAACACATAATAAATTCCCCTCTGAGGAAATCCTGCTTGATGTCAAAAATCTAAATCGTAACGATATAGATATCGACAAGCCTCAATTTAATGCAACTATGTATGCCGAACATGCCTTTACCAATGAATTTAAAGGGTGGCTCGACGTGATATACTATAATTTCAGGGAAGATACAGGAAATTTCTTTGACGGGATATATGAAAACGAAGACTCTCCCTTTATGGCTTATGACTCAATGGAGAAACTGAAAGTCAACGGAGTGGCATTCTGCAATGATTATTCGGTAGATATAGGTAAAGAAAATAAGCATACCATAGATTTCGGAATAAAGTTCATTTATTCCCGGCTTTCAAACAGCAAAGATGCCGAGCTGACCTTGTGCCCCGAGAGCACCTCGTCGCGGCAGTACGACCTACTCAAACTTAATGAAATAAAAACAATACCTTATCTGAGCTATACATGGCGTCCTTCCGATAGATTAAGTTTCAGAATCGGCTCTCAATACATGTATACAGTCCGTCAGGTGAAAAATCTCAGTATGGATAAGAAGAGGATTGAATACTCATCGTATTTGCCCGATTTCTTAGCCTCCTGGAAGCCCGCAGATAATTCGAGGCTTTCATTTATAATCACTTCCGGTAGCACAGAACCGAATTTCAGTCGGATAAATCCGTTTGAATGGCGTACAGGTCAGTATAGTTATTCAAAAGGCAATCTCTCACTCAGAAGCGAAAACCGGTATCTCTATAAATTGGTGTATGTTTATAAAGACAATTTCACTGTAACATGCTATCTTAACCAAAAGAGAAATGTGATATCCTCCATAAATACCATAGTCGACAACAATATATATTCGACCCAGAAGAATGCCCAGAACAGTATTGATTACGGAATAATGCCGACATATTATTTCAACCGGTTACGGTGGCTGACATTGTCGGCAGGCATTTATGGCGGATATGAAATTTCAAAAGGGATAATACCCGAAGTTCTAAGGCGGCAGACTTCTTATCTGTGGGGAGGAAATTTCAATTCCGATTTTGTATTAAACAGGCAGAGGACATTTACCGGTTCTTTCGGATTTAATTATAAAGGGCGCACACGTAATGTGGTCACTACTGTAGAACCTACCTATTCTTTCTATGCCGGACTATCGTTATATCTTTTTGACAGAAAGATGGGTATTCATATCTCAGGACTTAATCTGTTTGCATCTGCCTACAACGGGACATCACATGCTGACGGATATGTGATGGAATTCAATAACCGCTATAATTATCCCACGCTATATTTTCACATTACTTATCGTATCAACAACGTCAATGATGATGCAAAGAATAGGTCAGAAACGATACGAGATGTCCAACAAAGATTGTAATCATTCAGAAATATGAATTAAAATAACTTATAGGCAGATTGAAGCCTACTTAAAGTCATGCCAGTTAAATCATTCATACAGCCTGACTCGATGCTGTGCGGTGCTACATGCCTGCGCATAATCTGTAACCTTTACGGCAAGGATTACTCTGTCAAGTACATTGACAGTCTTTGCAGTGCGGGAAAGGATGGTGTTTCTTTACTCGCGATTGCCGACACGGCGGAGCGACTCGGATTCAAGACTTATGCCGGCAAAATAAACGCGCAGCGACTGCGTGAAAATAAACGTCCATGTATTCTACATTGGTCGCAGCAGCATTTTGTCGTCCTTTATAAAATCAAAAAAGATAAGTATTATATATGTGACCCGGCGAAAGGAAAGACTGTGTATGATGAAATTGAATTTTTTAAGCATTGGCTAAACATTGGTGACGGAGTATCGGCTCGTGGCATCGCGTTGTTCCTCGAGCCGACCAACGCGTTTGGAACGGTGGAGGATCAATTTAGGCAGCGTCGTTCATTCCGGTTTCTTGCCGGTTATCTGAAACGCTATCGAAAGTACTTCATACATATAATATTGGGGCTTGTGCTCGGCTGCGTGCTCCAGTTGATAATGCCTTTTCTGACGCAGGCTATCGTTGACAAAGGCATCCGTTACAGCGACATCGGGCTGATATGGCTTATTCTCCTCGGTGAACTGATGATTGTGGCCGGACGCACGGCTACCGATTTTCTGCGACGCTGGCTTCTGCTGCATATCTCGATGCGTATCAACCTGTCACTCGTAGGCGATTTTTTTATCAAACTGCTCAATCTTCCGATGTCGTTTTTCGACACGAAGCTGATGGGCGACCTTTTGCAACGTATCGGCGACCATAGCCGTGTGCAGAATTTTCTTACGGGGCAACTGCTCGGCGTTATATTCACATTCCTGAGTTTCATAATATTCGGCGTTGTGCTGCTGGTCTACAACCCGCTTATATTTGCGGTCTTCGTGGCGGGAAGCGCATGCTATGGGCTGTGGATTGCCTCGTTTCTGCGTAAAAGAAAGGTTCTGGATTATGAACTGTTTGAGCAGCAGGCCAAAAACCAGAATATGACATATCAGTTTATCACCACCATGCAGGAAATAAAACTTCAGGACTGTGAGCAGCGACGCCGCTGCGAGTGGGAGGACACGCAGGCCGACCTGTTTGCGCTGCAGATGAAATCGCTCAGACTGCAACAGGCTCAGGAGGCCGGCTCGATATTCATCAATGAAGTGAAAAACGTGATAATAACCGTGCTTGCCGCTACAGCCGTAATCAACGGTCAGATGACACTCGGCGCGATGCTTGCCGTGCAATATATAATAGGCCAGTTAAATTCACCGGTAGAGCAACTGATGGCGTTCGTCTACTCCGTGCAAGACGTCAGAATATCACTCGAGCGCATCAACGAAATCCATGACAACCGTAATGAAGAGACTTCAGCCAACAGTGCTGAGTCTTTCATACAGGCGAAATCGATTAAATTTGACAACGTCGGATTCAAGTACGACCCGCATGCGCCGGCCATGACGCTTGACGGCATATCGTTCACTATTCCCGAAGGAAAGGTGACGGCGATAGTCGGTGCATCAGGCAGCGGGAAAACAACGCTGATAAAACTGTTGCTCGGCTATTATCCCGCAACTGCCGGCTCAATCACAATAGCCGGCCGCGATATTGCCGCCTACAATCTGCGGTGGTGGCGTCGGCAGTGCGGGGTCGTGATGCAGGACGGCGTGATATTCTCCGAATCCATTGCACGAAATATCGCGGTGGGAGACGGCGAAATCGATCCGGCGCGACTTGAGGAAGCAGCGCGCACAGCCTGCATACATGACTACATCATAGGGCTTCCCCTTAAATATGACACGCGTATCGGCCGCGACGGAGTCGGATTGAGCCGTGGACAGACACAACGCATACTCATCGCCCGCGCAATCTATAAAAATCCCCGTTTCATATTCCTTGACGAAGCGACCAACGCCCTCGATGCCGGAAACGAAAAAGCTATCGTGGAAAACCTCGCCGCATTCTGCCGAGGCCGTACGGTCGTTGTCGTGGCGCACCGGCTCTCAACGGTCAGAGACGCCGATCAAATTATAGTGGTTGACGGCGGTCGGATTGTCGAGTCCGGAAATCATCACTCACTCATCAAAGCCGAGGGAGCCTACTATAATCTTGTTAAAAACCAACTTGAACTTGGCCTGTGATATGAAAGAAAAATCCAAAGAAGACGTTAATGCCCAAAAAAATCTCGACGCATTATTGTGTGAACGCGCCATACACATGCATTCTGAAAAAGTGGATCGGCTGCTCCGTCAAGGACCAGACGAACTTGTCACGTGGAGCACTGTCGTAATGATTGTAGTATTTTTTGCGCTTTTTTTTGCCGTAGCTTTTGTGGAATATCCTCACTCCCGCGGCGAGTCTATATTGCAGCATCTGATATGGGGCGACAGCTGAATGTGATTACAGCACCATGAACAGTATCGGTGGGAAAGTCCCGTCTACGGTCGATATTATTTTCGAAGAATAGGCATAAGCGCCGCTATAGAGATGCTTGCCGTCAAATGTATACAATATCTTTGACTGATAGGCGTATGCCCCCTCGTAGATATGCTTGCCGTCCCACGTATAAAGTATTTTGGAAGAATACGCATATCCACCCTGATAGAGATGTTTCCCGTCCCAGGTGTAGAGTATCTTGGAAGAGTAGGGATAGGCACCCTGATAAAGGTTCTTGCCGTCCCACGTGTATAAGATCTTTGACGAGTACGTATACGCCCCCTGATAGAGGTGCTTCCCGTCCCACGAATATAGCACATTGCTGCTGTAGGCGTATGCCCCCGTATATATTTTGGTATGCGCCGATATCGAAGCGATTGTCAATAACAACGTTATAAGCAGAAGCAGTCTTTTCATCCCGGTTGAGGTATTAAGAGAGTGTTTGGATTTAAATCAAATTAAGACTGAGAGGATTTTTTGAGGGAATTCCGCGAGTTGAAGAAGGAGCATAGCGAGCTATGCGACTGATGAAACTTGGCGGAATTGACCAAAAAAGACCTCAGGATTAATTTGAAGTTTTTACTCACATTATCTGTAATTATTATAATACGGTTTAAATTCAAACACTCTCTAAATGTGGCATTAAGGTACGGACTCCAAAGATAACGAAAAAATGCCCGGAAATGAAATCATTTTTCATCCATTTCCAGGCATTTCGTATGTAGACTGATTTATTTACCAGGTGAGCCGTCCGTATTGTAAGTCGCTCCGTTGACATAGTTCAGATCACCGCCTCCGGCCCTATCGCCGCCGTTGTTGCTGATGATTATCTGAGTCGGAACCTTTCCGGCCGGAGCTTCCCAGTAATATTTGCCATCCTTCACAGTCATCTTGTCGCCAGGCCAGTTGCCGCTTACCGTGCAGTTTTCTGCATCATTCCACGCCCACACATAAGGAGTCCAGTTTTGCGTGTTGTTGAAATAGATATACTGCTTGTCGGGATCCGGACCCGGACCCGGGGCGGGTTCTTCACCCTGCAAAGTGTAGGTAAAAGTCTGCACATTGCTTCCGCCCTCGTTCTCGACGTATGTCGACAGTGTCGTTGTCTCTGTAAAAGTCAGCGGCGACGAATACAACGTCGATGAAGCGTTCGCAGCGCCCGTCAGCGAATAGCGTATCGGTGTGCCGGCCGGGTTGACCGACAGCGCCACAGTCACACTTCCGTTAAACACTGATGAGCCCGGAGTCGCGGTCACAACCGGTTTCTGCGGCACCGGTGGCACCGGCGGTGTCGGCGTGTTCACCTCTTCGTCGGTAATCTGTCCGTAGGCCTCCACAAGAAGCACCGGGCCTGACGCCTGCATCGTCACCTTGCCACCCGACACAGTCGCTGTCGTGGCCGTGTTGTAGCCGTCCATCACTTTTGCCCCGTCGGCAAAAAATCCGTTGACATTGACCGTATAAGTCTGTCCGGCCGTAGTGTTAAGGCGTATGACCGCCGCATTGGTGTATTCTCCGTCGGTAAACATGCGTCCGTAGGTGTCGCCTCCGAGATTGGTCTGCGTGCCTGCGCCTACTGCCGGATTGCGGCGGCGGAACTGGCCGATTCGCTGCCAGTGCTTGTTGTCGTCATTGTCGACTGCGCTCCAGTTGAAATCGCTGCGGGTTGCCATCGACTGGTCCGGACAGCCGCTCATATATCCGCGCGAAGTCTCGTCGCCGTAATATATCTGTACGCCGCCGGGACACAGCAGTAACATCGTTGCCACTTTCTTCTGGTCGCCCGGACGATGCAGACCCGTATCATGCGACGATACATAGTTGAGCACCTGGCATCCGTTGCTGCCATTGCAGTAGTTGGCATAATACTCCCAGTCGCTTACGCTCGGAGTGCGGCCCTGACTCCCTTCCGAACTGTTGAACGCGAAGTTGATCATCGAGTCAAACCCTCCTGACGTGAAATAGCCCTTGTCGCCGTGATCCCAGCCAAACGCTTCGCCCGTCATCCAGAAATCATCTGTCCATCCCTTCGCATACTCATCGGCGCGTGAGCTCGAGCGCCAGCTGTTGAGAGCGCTCTTGCACGCCTGCTTAAGCTGGTTCCAGCGGCTGAGCTCCACATGCTTGGCTGTGTCACATCTGAAACCGTCGATACCGAATTCTTCCACCCAGCCTGCAAGCCACGCTACCAGATAATCGGCCGGTGCCCCTTTGCCGTCAGCGCGCCATGCATCCAGATTGGGAAGACGGTAGTCAAGATAATCGCCGCTGTTTTCCTGCTCCCATTTCATTTTAAGGAACGGCGGGATATTTACCGACGACGTTTTCTCTGTCACAACATCCGGGAGGCCGGCAAGCGACATAGTGTAGTTGTCGCCACCCTCCGGCACGAAACCTGCGTCCGGAGCCCAGCTGCGGTCGCCGAATGCTCGCACCCATTCGCCCCACCAGTTGCCCCATTTGCCCTGCGTGTCGGCATTAAACGATACTTCATTGCTTTCCGACCACATCGTGTATTTGCCGTTCGATGGCATCCAGCCTGCCGTAGGCGTGCCGTTGAAATTGCCGAAATCGTAGTCTACACAGTCATCGAGAGTGCAGTAGCCCGTGTGGTTCATCACTATATCCATCACAACGCGTATGCCGCGCTTGTGTGCCTCGGTGACAAAAGTGCGGAATTCCTCCACTGTGCCCATGTTGCGGTCCATATACGTCCAGTCAAGTGCATAATAGCCGTGAAACGCATAGTGGGGGAACGCGTCGTCCTTACCGCCTGTCCAGCCGTGCATCTGCTCGTAGGGCGCTGTAATCCAGATGGCGTCAACTCCCAGACGGTTCAGATAGTCAAGTTTCTCTGTCAAGCCCTTGATGTCGCCGCCGTGAAATGTCGCGTAGTCGGGCACACTGCCTTGCGGGCGCTGGCGGTGATAGGAATTGTCGTTTGTCGTGTCTCCGTTGTTGAAACGGTCGGTCAGCACGAAATATATCGTCGCGTTCTTCCAGCTGAAATGACGTCCGCGCAACACCTGAGGGGTCTTTACATTGATGGTGTATGACCGCGATGCGCTTCCGCTGACGATATTGTAGACAATCGTGTTCTCTCCGCCGTCGAGCGATGCCAGGGAGTGATTGTCATATTCACGCCCGTTAACCGTTATTGTTACAATCGCGTCTGAAGCCGACGGTGCTGCCGACAGGGTCATCAGCGACGGGTCATCAAGCTCGATACTGTAATTGGTCGTGTTTCGGTCAAACTTTACGATATTCTGTCCGTCGACCTTGATTTCAAGCGCCGACAGCGACGGGTCACCGGTGTTTACCGCTGTTGCTGAGTTTGCCGTGACTCCACCGAGCAATATCGTGGCAGCGGCCGATAAGCGGCGGCATATTCTGTTTATATTCATTTCTTCTGTTTCGTTATTCGTTACTCCTTGATTATCTTCTCTATCGCGCGTGTGCCGTCGCTAAGGCTTACTCCGAGCAGATACACTCCGCGTGTCAGGTCACCGCATTCTATCGTTACCGTTGACGCACCTCCGCATTCTGCCTTTCTCACCTGCTGGCCCGACAGTGTGTACACCGTCACATTCTCTATCCCCTTGTCGGCCTCTACATTGACAAAGCTGTTGACCGGATTGGGATACACCGACAGCTTCCGGCAGTCAGTGTCTATAATCTCGACACCCGATAATCCGTTGTAGAATTCATCCGTCGCAGGGTCTTTCTGATTGTTGAGTCCCGCCAGCACGGGGTAGGAGTGTGACCCTTCTGTGCGCCATTCCCACACATCGGCGAAGTCCCATCCGAGCAGATCGCTGTAGGTCGAGCGCGAAAGCAGACTGCTGTTATGGTCGGCCGAGTGGTCACCGTAGCCGCTCCACGACGCTCCCTTCACAGGCATCTCTTTCCAGCTCAGTGTGCCTGACGTGCTGTTCTGCTCATTGTTGTTGCCGCCGAAACGTGCTATATACGCCCCGTCCGAAGTCGGTTCTATCGAAGCGTTGATTGCCACTGAAGCCGCCACGTTGCCGTAGTTGGCTCCGGTCAGACCGCCGGCATAGTTATACGCCGTGATTTTTCCCGAAGCGTAAGTGTTCTTTATAACACCCTTGTTCTTGCCGACAAGACCGCCGGTGGCATAGTCGTTTTCATTCGTTACCGCGGCGGTCGAATAGCAGTCGCTCACCGTTGCGCCCGCATTCTCGCCGATAAGGCCGCCGGCACATATCGACGTTCCGGTCACTGTTCCGGAGCTGAAACATCTCTCTACTGTCCCGGATGCCGCGTAACCCGCAAGTGCTCCGGTAAATGTGGTGCCGTTGATGTCAGCGTCTACAACACCGAGATTTCTGATTGTGGCGCCGTCAATGGCATTGAACACTCCCGTCGATGTCCCGATGGCAGTGTTGCTCACAGATGCATTCTTCAGCGAATACCCCTTGCCGTCGAAATTGCCCTTGAACGGGGAGCTTTTCGTGCCGATTCCGCTGAACTCGCCCACAGTTATGTCGGCGCCCATGATGAAATAGACATCATCGGCCCAGTCCATCGACGTGGTTGACAGAGCCAGTATGTCATCTGTAGTCTTGAGCACGAAAGGCGACTGCACTGTGCCTTCTCCGCCGGAATACGCATTCTTGCGTCCCTGCACCACCTCGGCAAAGACGTCTGCAGTTTGCCGTCCCGACGATGTGCGGGCTATAAAGCCGATTTTGGTCACACCTTCGAGCTGAGACTCGGTCATTCCGTAAAATGCCATGATATCGTCGACACTCAGTTTATACGTTCCGGCCGAACCCGTCATCTTGAATTTGGCATTGATGGCACCGTCCCAGTCTCCTGACGCGGCAAACTCTTCAGTGCCGGCAACTGCCCACGTGTAGCAATAAACGTCGCTGCCCAGGTCCGATGTCTGTATCGTAACCTCGAAAGGCTTGGTCGAGACTATCGGCGACGGTGACGACGTCACACTTGCCTGCTCTCCGTCTGCGTATGCCGACAGCACCGCGGTCAGCGCTCCCAGCATGCATAATACTTTTCTTTTCATTAACGATTGGTTGAATTAAACATTAAAATCACAAATTCGCCTGCAAGACATTGTTTTTGAAGCGGATGTTTATGCCACAGGCCTTTAAATCGTTTAAAATCCATTCAATGGACTTCAAACGCTCTCTTAGACTTAAGGTTTTGATCTGCGTAATGTGGTGATGAAAGCCCCCGGCGATCGGGTGGCAAAGGAGCTAAACCTTATAACTCTCCTCGGAAATCTTCCATGATATAATCAATTGCAAATTTACTAAATGCCAACGAATAAAATGCACTAAAAAGTTATGTTCTACAACATAGCTTTTTAGCACATTTTGTCAATTTTTCTATTCAGCCTGTCACACTTCCGCCTGTCACATTTCATTCAGCTTTGAGACACTCTCTTAGCTCTTCGCGTATGTAGCGTGCGGTGGGCGAGTCGGTTTCGGCGATTTCCTCCGGAGTGCCCTCGGCTATGATGCAGCCTCCGTTCTTACCGCCGCCTGGTCCCATGTCGACAATGCGGTCGGCTATCTTGATTACATCAAGATTATGCTCTATCACTACCACTGTGTTACCCTTGTCCACAAGCCGGTTAAGCACCGTCAGAAGAGTCTTGATATCTTCGAAATGCAACCCCGTAGTCGGTTCGTCGAGTATGAAAAGTGTCTTGCCGGTGTCGCGTTTCGACAGCTCGGTGGCGAGTTTTACCCGTTGGTTTTCTCCCCCCGAAAGTGTGGAGGAGGGCTGACCTAACTTGATATAGCCCAGACCGATATCCTGAAGCACTTTTATCTTGTTGAGGATATTGGGAACATTGGCGAAAAACTCTACCGCCTGATTTATTGTCATGTTGAGCACGTCGGCGATTGATTTGCCCTTGAAACGCACTTCGAGCGTCTCGCGATTGTATCGGCGTCCGCCGCACACCTCGCATGGCACAAGCACGTCGGGAAGGAAATTCATCTCGATGGTCTTGTAGCCGTTGCCGGCACATGCCTCGCAGCGTCCCCCCTTGATATTGAATGAGAAACGCCCCGGCTTATATCCGCGTATCTGCGCCTCCGGAAGCCTCACGAACAGATTGCGTATGTCGGTGAACACTCCCGTATATGTAGCCGGATTTGAACGTGGCGACCGGCCAAGCGGCGACTGATCCACAGTGACTATCTTGTCAATGTTTTCGATTCCTTCGATAGAGGAATAGGGGAGCGGTTCCTGAAGCGACCGGTAGAAATGCTTCGACAATATCGGCTGGAGCGTACCGTTGATTAGCGACGACTTGCCCGAGCCTGACACTCCGCAGATGCAGGTCAGCGTGCCGAGCCTGATTGACAGATCCACATTCCGTAGATTGTGACCCGACGCCCCGCCTATCGTGAGCGTTTTCCCGTTGCCCTCACGGCGTGTCTCCGGCACAGCTATCGTGCGCCTGCCGTTGAGATAGTCGGCCGTGATGGTACCGCTGCCGAGCATCTCGGCAGGCGTCCCCTCAAACACTACCTCACCGCCGTGACGTCCCGCGCGCGGGCCTATGTCAACCACATAGTCGGCCTCAAGCATCATCTCCTTGTCATGCTCAACCACAATCACCGAATTCGACGCGTCACGCAGCCGCTTCAGCGAGTTGATAAGGCGGAGATTGTCACGCTGGTGAAGACCTATCGAAGGCTCGTCGAGTATATACAGCACATTGACAAGCTCCGATCCAAGTTGCGTGGCAAGACGTATGCGCTGGCTCTCTCCGCCCGACAGCGTCGCCGACGCGCGGTTAAGCGACAGATAGTCAAGACCCACATCAACAAGAAAACTCAGTCGGGTGCGTATCTCCTTAAGTATCTCTGTCGCTATGATGCGGTGCGACGGACTCAGATGCTCCTCGGCTCCGTTCACCCACTCGAGCAGATCGGAGATATCCATGCGGCACAGGTCGGCGATATTCTTGTCGCCGATAAAGAAATGCAGTGCCTCGCGGTTCAGCCTGTCTCCTTTGCATTCAGGACACACCGACTGCGTGTAAAACTGGCCGCTCCATTTCTTCGACTGCGAGTCATCTTCATCGGCGCTCAGCGTCTCGATATATTTTACAATCCCTTCGTAGGCAAGAAAATAACTTGAATACGGCGAACTGTGTTTCAGTTGCAGCCGTTCCGGCGTGCCGTTGAGTATATCGTTTATCGCTTCCTCCGGAAGGTCGCGCACCGGCGTGTTGAGATCCGCGCCATATTTCTCGCATATCGCCTCTATCTGCCAGAACACCACACTGTTTTTCTGCTTGCCCAGAGGCACGATGGCTCCCTTGGCTATCGATACGCTGTCATCGGGTATGATCTTGGTGCGGTCAACCAGATTTACCGTCCCCAGTCCCTTGCAGCACGGACATGCTCCCTGCGGCGAGTTGAACGAGAAATTGTGCGGAGCCGGCTCGCGGTATGAGAGGCCGCTCACAGGGTCCATCAGCGACTGCGAGTAATGGCCTATGGCATTGTCTTCGATGTCATATATCATCATCTGCTTGTCGCCCTGACGCAGCGCGTTGGCCACCGAGTCGCGCAGACGCGAGTCATCCTTGTCAGCCACTTTCAGCTTGTCGATGACGATCTCTATCGAGTGGTTCTTGTAGCGGTCGAGCTTCATCCCCGGCTCTATTTCCCGTATATGCCCGTCAGTGCGCACCGTCACGTATCCCTTCTTCTGAAGCTGCTCGAAAAGCTCCTTGTAATGTCCCTTGCGGTTGTGCACAACTGGAGCCAGAAGCATGATCTTGCGCCCGGCATATCGGTCGAGTATGAGGTTGACAATCTTCTCGTCGCTGTATTTCACCATCGGCTCTCCGGAGATATAACTCCGCGCGGTGGCGGTGCGCGCATACAGAAGTCGCAGAAAGTCATATATCTCTGTCGTCGTGCCGATGGTGCTCCTCGGGTTGCGGTTGATGGTTTTCTGCTCGATGGCTATCACCGGACTCAGACCGCTGATATGGTCGACGTCCGGACGCTCCAGATTGCCCAGAAGATTTCGGGCGTAGGCCGAGAATGTCTCGATATATCGGCGCTGTCCCTCGGCGAATATCGTGTCAAACGCCAGCGACGACTTGCCGCTGCCGCTTAGCCCCGTGATTACTGTCAGCGCGTTGTGGGGTATGGTGACATCGATATTCTTCAGATTGTTGACACGCGCCCCGATCACCTGTAGGGCGTCGAGCGGACGTATCTCTGTGACCTGCACGGCAGGTGTTTCCGGTGTTGATGCTGTATCTCTCTTTGCGTTCATGTCGTGTTATTTGCTCTTCCTTTATTTCACCCAGTTGGGGTTATACACGGCCTTCGATGCCGTTGAGCGGTGGAGTGAGCTTTGTTTGGGCACTTTCACCCGATAGGTCTTACCCGTCTTGTTGGGAAGGGTCTTGTCGCGTATCCACATGTTGGCGTCTTTCAGTTGGGAGTAGGTGATACCGTGTTTCTTTGCCCATGTGGGCCAGTCTGCTACAGGCGTGTTCACCTCCACTATGTCATATTCCATAGGCGTGTAAAGCTGGTCGGCATTCAGCGAGAAGCCGTAGGCCCGCGGATTTTCCATTATAAGTTTTGTGGCAAGTATGCGGAACATATAACGCGTGGTCTCCTCATTCAGATACAGATCCATCGCTGTCGATGCCTGCTGGGCGTCAAGTTCCTTGCTTATGCGCGCAGGGCCGGCGTTATAGGCCGCGGCTACCGACTCCCAGTCTCCGTATTTGGCCTTCAGCAATTTGAGAAAACGGCATGCCGCCGCCGTCGCCTTCTCTACGTCATAGCGCTCGTCGACATATTCGTTCACCTCAAGGCCATACTGCTTTGCAGTCGACGGTATGAACTGCCATATCCCCGCTGCCTTCGCCGGAGAGTAGGCACGCGGATTAAGCGTGCTCTCGATGCAGGCGAGATAGATGATATCCTCGGGCACACCGTTCTTCTTCAATATCGGCAATATCTCCGGAAAATACCGGTTGGCGCGCTTGAGCAGCAGCAGCGTATTGCCGTGGGTATATGCTATGGCGGTGAGTTCGCGGTCAAGTCGTTCGTAAAGATCTATGCGGTCAAGATCATATTCCGTGTCGGCGAATTTTACCTTCGACGGTATCTGCGGACTGCGCACCGGCGCCGGCAATGTCGACTGTGTCGATGCCTGTTGGGCTGCCATCTCGGGAGCTAACGCGGGCATGCACACCGATGCCGCAAGAGTCAGAGTCAGATAAATTGCTGATTTCATCGTTTGATTTTGTTTGATTAACCCATGAATTTTTCCTTCCGTTCATGGATGATATGTGAATACTTTCGGCGTCGGCGCTGCGTGACACTTTTGTCCCGCTTCCGTCGCCTATTCATTTGTAACACTTCCGCCGCGCGATTGGTTGTAACGGATTATATTGATATCGCCCGACATGTCATATTTGTGTCCGTCGGCTCCGCGCGCCTTGATTACATAATAATACACCCCCGACGGCACAAGCTTTCCGTTATATTTCCCGTCCCAGCCCTGCGAGGGATGGGTCAGCGTAGCCACTTTCACACCCCAGCGGTTGAAAATATGGCACTCGAAATCAACTATCGACTTGTAGCTTACCTTCCACTCGTCGTTGACCCCCTCCGACGCTCCGGGCGAGAACGCGTTCGGGCATACCAGACGGCTCTCGCCGATCTGTATCTCGTAGGTGGGGCTGATATAGTCGCATGAGCCGTCGGCATTGCTCGCCTGGAAGCGCATGTACCACGTGCCGTACTCCGTGAACGTATAGCTTACCTCCGTCTGGTTGAAACGGAGCTCGTAGCTGTCGAAGTCAGGCGACGACGACAGTTGCCATTCAGTGAATTTTACCGCATCTGTCACGACGGCCGTAAACGTGATGTCGACCGGTGCCGAGCCGCCAAGTCCCGAAGTGCCGTCACTCTGCTCATTGTCATTGTCACATTCCTCCTTCTCGGCGTATGTCATCGCCTCCACAGCATCCGTGACATAGACAGCGCTCTCTGCATGGTTCCCGTTGCCCCACGCCTCGTCGAAACGGTCGCCGCTCAGCGCAAACTGCGTGTCACACAGAGGCTTCTCAACACGCATCGACTGCTTCAGCGCGTCAAGATTATCCTCCTTCCTGACTAAATTATATGTATTCGCATTTTCATCATACTCCAGAGTGTTGTAACTCAGTGTATATCCGCGGTCAAGCGTGCGTGGCGCCCCGTTGATGGTGTAATATGAAATGCCATAGTTCTTTCCCGCAATAAGAGGCTCAACGCTCAGATACATCGATTGACAGTCGCTCTCCTCACCGTCGACCGACAGACCGGAGAAATCCGCCCTGTGCAAGGCATGGTCGACCACCCAGTAGTGGTGCATGCGTCCCGCCTCCTCCACAGTGATGCCGAAGTCGTTCGCGTCGGGAAATCTGTAGTGGCTTCCGCTGCTGTCAGTAGTCACCGACACAGGTTCGGCATACGCCGCACCCATCGACCCCCACACGCTCCATTTTGCATCGGCCGACGGATATGACACAGTCACACCGCTCAGATCCTCGACAACATAAATCCGCTCCAGACCCGTCGACGCATCCGCATTGACCGATATCACACGACTGCCTGTAAACGTAAGTTCTGCCCTGGCCGCCGAAGCGCATGACAGCATGACAGCAACGAGTGCCCACACGGCTCCCATCGGTCTACCATATAAATTGCAGTTCAAACCAATCCTCATAGTATCGAAATATAAAAATCAATCTACGAAATTACAAAATTTACACATACTATGCAACCCCCGCGTCCAACCCGCCGCTGACACTGCCTTTGTTAAATTCATCCCCACATTCAGCAGATAGAGTAGTACAACTCATAAAAACACCCCCAAAAAGTAGGAATGCACGGCTCGTGTGTCCGACAATGCCTTGATTATCAGGTGATACTATACCTGTAGCGTATGATTTGTGCTCATCGTCGTGACAAAAAGCAGCCTCTTGCCGGCAAAATCCGGCAAGAGGCTGTGCATTATTCTCGCTCAATCGCGCTATTACTCAGCTGCAAGAATTGACGGAGCGGTATAAGTGCGGGCTGCGAGCTCCTGGTTGAGCATGTACAGACCCATGCCGTCATTGCCTATAAGCGTGAACTTGTCGATGAGCTGCTGCGCGGTCTCTTCCTCTTCGACCTGCTCGTTGACAAACCATGCCATACGGTCGCGGGTCGCATAGTCGTGCTCCGACTCGGCGATTGCATACAGATTGTTGATCATCGCAGTGACCTTGCGCTCATGAGCCAGGGTTGCCTTGAATGCGTCGAGAGGCGATGCCCACTCAGTGTCTACGGCTGCGATAGGCTTGAGTATCACACGGCCGCCGCGCTGGTTGATATAGTTCATGAAAATTTCAGCGTGGGCCTGCTCCTCTTTAAACTGTATTTTAAACCAGTTGGCTACGCCGCTCATTCCGCTGTTCTCAAACTGCATCGCCATTGACAGATAGAGATATGCCGACCACAGTTCGGCATTTATTTGCTCGTTAAGAGCATTTTCCATTTTTTCGCTTAACATAACAGTATTGTTTTTTAGTTGTTGATTACAAATATGATTATACTTCCGGCATTCACCTGCCGCTCCGTGCAAAGATAATGCAAATATCGTGCCGTTGTGCGACGCCCGCAAAGTTTTTGTTATTTTTTTTAAATCGACATGGCCATTTTTTTAAGTATTTGTTATAACTTTATAGTCAACAATTCAACAATCGGGAGAAGATGAAGTTTTTCAACAGGATAAAAATGCGTGTCATTAGCCTGTATGACAAGGCAATGGCCTTCTATCGGTATTGCTCCGACGGAGTGTGGTCTGACATGCGTTCCACTCCGTTCGTCAAGCTCGTCAAGACTTTAAACCTGTCAGTTCGTGCGTTCTTCAACGGCGACATACAGACCAAGGCATGCGCCCTCACTTACCGCACGATGCTCGCTGTAGTGCCCGCCCTCGCCCTTATTCTTGCCATCGGACGCGGCTTCGGCCTTCAGGAGGTGCTCGAAAATGAACTAATCGACAGCTTTGAATCGCAGCGCGACGTGCTTGTGAAGGCCTTTGACTTCGTCGACAGCTACCTCAGCCAGTCATCCGAAGGCATATTCGTGGGCGTCGGAATCGCCATGTTGCTCTGGACGCTGATTTCCATACTCGGTTCGGTCGAGCAAGCCTTCAATGATATATGGGGCGTGAAAAACGGTCGCTCTATATGGCGCAAACTCACCGACTATCTCGCCATATTCCTTATACTCCCCGTGCTGATGATATGCGCCAGCGGCATCACGGTGTTTGTGTCGGCCAACCTGCAGCAGCTTCTTCCGTTTGACTTCGTGACACCCTTGCTCAAATGGCTCCTCGATTTTGCCTCGCTGGTGTTTATTTGGCTGTTTTTCACCGGAGTTTACATGCTTATTCCAAACACCAAAGTCAAATTCAAGAATGCCTTTGTGGCCGGCATGTTTGCCGGCACCGGATTTATGATACTACAGTGGCTCTTCATCACCGGACAGATCTACGTATCGAAATACAACGCCATCTACGGCAGCTTCGCCTTCCTGCCTCTGTTGCTGATATGGCTTCAGCTCGTGTGGGTGATAAGCCTCGCAGGTGGGGTGATATGCTATGCCTCGCAAAATATTTTCCAATATAATTTCAACAACGAGATTGACAAAATCACCGGTGCCTACCGCCTGAAGATATTCATCGCCGTGATGGCTGTCACCGTAAAAGATTTTATCGGTCACCGTCAGCCTCCCACCAAAGAGGATATCGTCACCCGCTACGGACTGCCATCGCGGCTCGTCGCCTCATCTGTCAACTTCATGGTCGACGCCGGATTGCTTCTGAGGGTTGTCACCGATGAGAAAGATGAAATCTACGGCTACGTCCCCGCCCTCGACGCCCGACTCCTGACCGTGGGTGAAGTGATACGACAAGTGCGCACCTACGGTTCCGATGGATTTATTCCTGACTTCGACCGTACGTTTGCCGACGTGATAGAAGTCGCCGACAGAGCCGAACTCGCCATGATTGACTCCATGCGCCATACCTTTGTCAAAGACATATCGATTACCGACCTCACCACCGTTGAGGCCGACAAAGCGACACAATCATTTTCCAATATAAATAATTAAATAAGAAAGTATGAAACAACCAATCGCAACAACCAACGCACCCGGTGCAATCGGTCCCTACAGCCAGGCCATCGACGCAGGCGCTTTCGTGTTCATCTCCGGACAAATCCCCGTAAATCCCGCCAACGGTGAGATTCCCGAAGGCATCACCGCACAGACCGCACAGTCTATCGCCAACATCAAGGCAATCCTTGCCGAGGCAGGCCTGAGCATCGACAACGTGGTTAAAACCACCGTATTCCTCGCCGACATGAACGATTTCGGCGCAATGAACGCCGTTTACGCCGACAACTTCACCGCGCCTTTCCCCGCGCGTTCGGCTGTAGCTGTCAAAGAGCTCCCCAAGCAGGTGCTTGTAGAGATTGAGGTCATCGCCGCAAAATAATCGCCGCTCCCTCTTACACACATACCCCCTCACGACCGGCGCACCCGCGCGTGAGGGGGTACACTATATCATATCGCCTCAGCCACAACGTAGGTGCTCCCCCCGATAAACACTACGCCGCCATCTCCGGCCATGCGGCGTCCTTCCTCAACAGCGCGTGCCACGTCGGAGATAACGATACCTTTCAGTCCGGCCGCAGCGGCTGCACTGGCAAGCTCGTCGGCACTCATCGAACGTGGTATGGAAGCCTGGGTGAAAATATAGCGGGCCTGCTTCGGCATCATCTCGAGTATATGGCTCACATCCTTGTCTTTGACAAAACCGATAACCATCACAAGTCGGTCGCCGAACTCTCCGAGCTTCGGTCCGAGATACCGCCATCCCCCCTCGTTGTGCCCCGTGTCACACATCGTCAGCGGGTGCTCCCCGAGTTTCATCCACCGGCCGGCAAGACCGGTCAGTTCCCTTACCCGGGCGAAACCGTGCCGCACCGCGCTGTTGTCGATTGTCATGCACCCGCGGCGCAACACATCGACCGCACACAATATCGTGGCTGCATTTTCTTTCTGGCAGTCACCCGACAGCTCTCCGATTATTTTTCCGGCGTAGGTGCCACCATACACTATCTGCTCGCCGCAATGCGTGGCTGAGTCAAACCATCGGCTTCCGTCGGCAAAAATCAGCGGTGCACCCTCCTCGGTGGCTTTGTGCACAAACACCTCGCGCACACCATCGCCACCGCTGTTGCCTATTACCACCGGTATGCCTCGCTTGATGATGCCGGCCTTCTCCCCCGCTATCTGCGCAGGCGTGTCGCCAAGCTGTGCCGTGTGGTCTGACGATATATTGGTGATTATGCTCAGGGCAGGTGTGATAATGTTGGTGGTGTCAAGCCGTCCGCCCAGACCTGTCTCTATCACTGCTACGTCAACCCGGCGTCGTGCGAAATAGTCAAACGCCATGATTGTGGTAAGCTCGAAAAACGAAGGCGTCACATCAAGCCCCATCGAGCGGTATCGCTCCACAAACTCTATCACCTCCTGCTCCGGTATCATTTCGCCGTCGACCCTCATGCGCTCCCTGAAATCTCTCAGATGCGGCGAAGTGTAAAGCCCCGTGCGGTAGCCTTGACTCTGGAGTATGGCTGCTAAAGTGTGGCATGTCGACCCTTTGCCGTTGGTGCCGGCCACATGTATTGTGGTATAGCGGCGGTGAGAATTGCCGAAAGCGTCGTCAAGACGGCGTGCCGTTTCAAGTCCGGGCTTATAGGCAGCGGCTCCGATACGCTCGAACTGCGGGGTCGCATTGTAAAGATATTCGATTGTCTCCTTGTATGTCATGGCAGCTAATATAAAATCCATCCGGCGATACCGGCCAGTATTATGATGAATATAGGGTGTAACTTCGTGAACATCACCATACAGAATGCCGCCACACATATCGACACCGATTTTATGATGTCGCCTGTCTCGCGGCCGAAATTGTCGCCGTTCATCAGCAGCAGTGCCGCCGACGCTATAAGGCCCACCACCACAGGGCGAAGGCCGGAGAAAATCCCCTTGATTACGCCGCTTTCATGATGACGGGTTATAAACCGGCTCGTCTTAGCCACAAGTATAAACGACGGAAGTATCACCACAAGCGTGCACAGCAGCGACCCCAGCACGCCCCACAACGGGGTGTCGAATGCCGGATTGGCGTTTCCTGGAGCGACATATCCGATATATGTCGCCGAATTGATGCCTATAGGCCCCGGTGTCATCTGTGATATAGCCACGATGTCGGTAAACATCTGCCCGGTTATCCATCCCGGCCCCACTATCTCCTTTTCTATGAGCGACAGCATGGCATAGCCGCCACCAAATCCGAAAATACCTATCTTGAGATAGCTCCATATCAGTTGCAGATAGATCATAGTCCACCCCCTTTCCGCTCGCCCTTTCCGGCTGCATGAAGGCGGTTGAGCTGACGGCGGTGCCAGAGATATCCGCCCATGCCGCCAGCCACTATAAACAGTATCGGGTTTGACACTACAGGCCACTTCGACCATATCAGAAGAGCTGTCACTACAGGTATCGCCAACGTTTTCCATCCGATTTTAGCCGCCTTGGCCGATGTTATCACCGGCGCTATGATAAGAGCAACCACCGCCGGACGTATTCCCTTGAATATGGCGCTGAGTGTCTCGTTGTTCTTTATCAGGTCAGGGGTAAGAAAAATGGCAATGGCAAGTATGATCAGGAAAGAGGGCAGGATAGTGCCCGCAGCAGCCACGATGCTGCCATGGTTGCCCCGCAGCTTGTCGCCGACCGCAACCGATATGTTGACGGCAAGAATGCCGGGCAGCGACTGCGCCACTGCAAGCAGGTCAAGAAAATCTTCCTTGGCAATCCAGCGGTGCTTGTCGACAATCTCCTTCTCGATAATGGATATCATGGCCCATCCGCCGCCAAACGTAAACGCTCCTATCTTGAAAAACGTTACAAATAATTGAAAAAATATATTCATTATACTCTCTATAACGTTAATAGTCTTTAAAACACATCATCACCCGATGAATTTCGCTGCAAAGTTAATACAAAAATGTAACAAACTTACATATCTTTTCGTTATATATCCGAAGCCGGTGTCAGAGATGTCGGCCATGCTATATTTACAGATACGTTTTTTACGATTGACATAACATATTTTATACTATTTATTATGAACAAGAAAACAATTGCTTATATGGCACTCTCCGCAGCTTTCCTGTGCTGCGCTGCGTCGGCCTCTGCCAAAAAGAAACAACCGAAATCTCAGCCTGAGACTTCGCCCGTTGAAACTGTCGAAGCCGTAGTCGAGGAAGAAATCGAATATTACCCCTCCACGTTCGCCGACATTCGTCTCGACGGCGAGTGGAACATCGACAACGTAAACGGTCAGAAAGTCACAGGCGAGGAGCGCCCCTTCATAACCTTTGACCTCGCCCAGGGACGTGTCTACGGCAACAATGGCTGCAACATCATCAACGGTAGCGCTGTCACCGGCAAAGGCAATCTTCTCAGCTTCACCGGCATGATGTCGACGCAGAAATATTGCGCCAACGCCCCGTTCGAACATCTCATCAACACCACTCTCGACCAGGTCCGCTCCTACAAGATATCGCGCTACGGCCACGAGTCGTATCTCGATTTGTTCAATGACCGCGGACATCTCGTGATGGTGCTCCGCAAGCACAACATGGACTTCCTCAACGGAGCATGGCGTGTGACTGCCATCAACGGCGAGCCAAACTCCAACGAGGGCATACAGTTTGTGTTCGACCTCCCCGAAAAGAAAATCCACGGCAATGCCGGCTGCAACATCGTCAACGGCGAAATCTCGATCGACCCCGACGTGGCCAACTCCGTGCAGTTCTCCAACATGGCTACCACTCGCATGATGTGTCCCGACATCGCCACAGAGACTGCAGTGCTCGTAGCGCTTGAAGAAACCGAAAAAGCTTTTGCCAAGAGCGACAACACTGTCACTTTCGTCAACCACGCCGGCAAGCCTGTCCTCCAGCTCATTCGCATCGACCCCCGTTCGTTCACCGACGGTGAATAAAAAATAGTTATCCGTTACCCCAAAAAAGCCGACTTGATTTTGCTTCAAGTCGGCTTTTTTGGGGTAACGGATAATCTTCAGATGCTTCCGGGAGCAGACAAACTTGTGCAAGCCGTTGGTCTTTATCTCTCAGTAGCACTACCTTCTATTTCCTGACATCCATTAGCTGAGTGTCCATTCGTAAATCAATACATTCCGTTATTTCCATTTATCGGGAATTGAGTAAGTTTTTCCGTCTTTGGAAACGATGTCGGGCATGACAGCAGATTGGAATCGTCGTATGTTTTTAATCATCATAACAGGTTTGCTGCGATGATGAATAAGGTTATCTTTAAGGTCGTTGCTAAAATTAGAAGGTGGGAAATATACCTTGATGCCGATATTTTGGAAACGTCGTTGAATGAGCTCGATCGGAGGCACCAGATCACTATCTGCACTGACAAGAGCCACGATATCGGTTGCGTCCATCACACAATCCTCAATCATACGAATAGAGATATTTACATCGGTTTTCTTTTCTTCCGGTCTTGATATATCACCTTTGCAATAAGGGCATATAATATGCTTGTCAAGATACTTGCCTCTGACAATCTCAAAGCGGTTGCCGTTAATAAGTTTATTGGCATTAAGGAAGGCACTCTGTCTGCTGTTCTTCTGAGGACTGAGCGGTGAGGCAGTGAAGTATATGACTTGTTCAAGAGTCTGCCCCTCTCCTAAAAAACTTTCACAGAGTTTTACAATGTCAATCCAATAAAAGTTACGCCAAGCGGAATCCGCTTTTTTCGTCCGTTTAAGGCCGAAATAAAAGTTGAATCCGTCAATATAGAAAGTTACTCGTTTTTTCGATTTCATGATAAATAAAAAGCCGCTCGTAAGCGGCCTATTCCTTGCAAGAAAGCAAGGCGTTGCTTTTTCTTATGCAAAGGTAATGCTTTTTATTCACCCTTGCAATAGTTTAACGTGAAAAAGAGCAAAAAGTTCTTTCTGCTTTTTCGTGACGGATACTCTTCAGATGCTTCCGGCAACCGCACGGAGTCTTTTAGTCTGTTACTTCATCACTATTCCAGATTTCATCGTATAGATACATTTCATCAAGAATAGAACTATTGCCGAAGTTGTGATTACGAGTAACGTTATATACCTTAACCGTACTCACAAACTCTCTGAAAGCGAGTTTGTCGTGCGGATGATTTTTAAGATATGCGATATAAACCTGCACAATACGATTTCTCATATCATTGTAGAATAGATTGTATATCGCACTGTCATTGCTCACTCCGCTAAATATATCATTTTGCAAAGCCACACGCCAGATAAGCCACAGCTCACCCAATAACGGGGAATATTTATTCGCCCGAAGAATAGGATCAATTACGGCGACAAGTTCCAAGTCATCCCTATCGGGACTCTTATAGTTGGCATAGGCAAATTCTCTCGCCAATACACATTTCTTGCCGAAGTCAGACTCCCGGATGACTTGCCGGAGCAATTCACTTCTGAAAGTAGTTGTATCTGAAATAGCTTTAGAGTGTATGTCAGCATAATCATCCAATACCTCTGAAGGTTTGAACTCTTCATCTGACAAATGCGCATCATATAGAGGATATCTGAAAGCGTTAAACACTTTGTAAAATTCGCCCATTTCATCATTCAATAGTTCAAACGGCTTCTTGCCTGACCTTATACTCTCTGCGGCCTTTCTGCTTATTTTAACTAATGCACCTTTGATTTCAGGGTCATGAATACCTGACACATTTATTGAATCAAGGGCATCAGCATAGTCCGACACGAAATCAGTTTCTTCGATATAGCGTGTGGCCGAGTTCACATCATGGATTATCGTATTGAAGGCGATTGTTATATTGTATAATTGGAACAGGGAGTCAGCGAAATGGTTTGATGACAGGCTATCGGGCATTTCGGGATAGCGAATGTTGTCGCTGATTGCCACAAAACCGTCACCATCATCTCCAATGGTCGGAAACCAGTCATCCTCCCCGATGGAATCAAGATATGTCTGATACGGAAACTCAGGCTCTTTAGGGCTCTCGGCTCTTTCTGCATTGCTGTTGCATGCGTGTAAACTGCAAACTGACAATGAGATTAAAAGAAGATTGACAAACTTTTTCATTGATGCGTAATATTTATAACGCAAATTTGCAAAATAAAAACCTTGCTGCAAACTTTTTCACCCTCCGTTGTATGAAATGCTTCCCGGAGTGTACGAATTGCATAGTTTATCTCCACACTATGTAATTGATATTTTCAGGAGCGTTTTCGTCAACCGGCCCGATGAAGTGGCGTCGGCCATCTTGATTGTTGTAAAATGCGGTCGACCTCGCCCCGACAAGATATATGGCATTGCGGACTCCGGCATCGATCAGAGCTTGGGAAAAGTCGTGGAACGTGAGCCCGTCAGCGCTCGTCACCACGCTCATTGTCCCGTCAATCTCGGCGAGCGCTCTGCGCCTCGCTTTTCCCGGTGGCTTGTTTTCTATAAGCTGACTGGCGGCAACAAGCGGATATTGTCTGAAAAAATATCCGTCTGACATCAGCACCTGTTCAAGCATAGGGGTTGCATCGGCAACTCCGATGTTTATCACACCATTGACTATCGAGCAGTATCCCGCTTTTGCCTCACCCTTGCTGATCAGCTCGCCTTTCAATACGTATGTACCCGCTATTTCTCCATTGTCACGGCGTATGTCAGCTGCCTGCGCTGCGAGTATGACCGTAGTGTCGGCAACCAAACTGTTGCCCACCTCCAGTGTCGGTATGGCGCCATGCGGAGTCAGAATTATAAGCCTCTCGCCGTTGACGGTTGTATCCCTGCGCGAAGCGTAACGCCCGTTATCCGCAGTCATATTGTCTATGTCTCCCTCTGCGTTTATATTTATGGCTTTGGCTTCTGTGTCTCCCCGTAACACTTCACCGGGCTCACTCTCGGCCACCATTGAAACATCTTCCGGTTCTGCCTCATTCGCATTCCCGGTTCTGAACACAGCCGGCAATATAATAGCTGCCGCTGCCGCCGCTATAATCGCGATGGCGGCATAAACATAGCGCATGCGCCTGCGCTTCCTGTCGTTCCGGGGCGATTGGGTTCCGTTCGGTGATATGACCCTTATCTCGTCGTCGCCTATATCAAGTCGTTTGTCGCTCATAATGTCGCCTCCTTTTCCAATAGCTCTTTCAATGCCTTGAGCGCCTCCTTCGAGGCCGAAGCCTCATGCCGGAAACTGAGGCAGTCTGACAGCACCATCTTCTGACGCTGCGGATTGATGTAGGTAATGAAATCGCGGTTTACAATCAAGCTCTTGCCGATGCGTATGAAGCGGTTGTCGTCGCTGTCCATTATCTCGGCGATGCGTCGTTCGATATGCCCGAGCTGCTGCGTCAGCACAAAGCTGCCCCCGTCGGCCAGGGTGATGGCCGAGTAATTCCCGTCGGCGGTAATGTAGACTACCGTGTCGGCGGGAACGCGGAGCATCTCCGTAGTTGTGGTGAATATCAGACGTCTCTTCATAAGCTTTCCCCGCAAAGATACAATTATATGCTGAAACTCAGAAATAATTTCTTGCCTCTCTGCTCTATCTCGCCAGATTGAGATTGAGAGAGATGCCGTAAGATGAGTTGGTGGTGGGGTAGGATGAGGTAGTCACAAGCGGAGTGTTGACCTGGTGGTCGAAATAGGCGCCTATTGTCAGGCGGCGGCTCAATATATAGTTGGCCGTAAAATTGATGCCGAGATTGCGGGTGCCCGACGTAGGCTGCGTGTAGGCGCTCTCGATGCGGCGTATGAGTGCCTGCGTGTTCTGCAGCGAGAACTCGGCGTTGATAGTGAGGTCATTTGATATTCCCGACTGCGAGCCTTTCATTTTCAGGAACGTGTTGAACCCTACTATCTTGTATCCCGCGCCGAAAGTCAGTCCGCGTGTGGTCGCTTCCACCACCTGGCCTGCCGACGTGTTGAGCGTGAGCGTGCGCTGGGCGCGGTATTCGGCGTTGAGCGTCATCTCGTTGTTGAGCGTGACGGCCACTCCGATAAGCGGCGCGAAACGTTCGGTGATAGCCACCGACGATATGTTGTAGGGCGACGACGGTATAGGCTCGCCCGATATCTCGTCAAGTATGAAGCCACGGTCGCCGTCCACTCCAACCCAGTTGAGATATGAAGAGTAATTGCCCACACTGTAGGTGCACTGGTAGGCGTGGTTGAGGGTAACCGATTTGAAATATTTGCGCAGATTGAAGAAATTGATGAGGCCGTCATAGGTGATGCGCCAGTTGGGAAGCACATGGGCGAACGACGGGAACGGGTCGGTATAGATCTTGTCGGGCGTCTTTCCGGAGTATGCTGCCACGAAAGCGGGTATCAGCACATCGGGCGACGTGGCGGCCACGGTGCCTACTTCCGGATCGTAGGGCGCGCCGGCATGCGGATTGTCAAGCATGAACCCTGTAGAGGGGTAACGCGTGCCGCGGTACTGGCTTTCGACGCGCTGGCGCACCACCGGTATATAGCGCAGGAAATTGTTGAATGCCTCCGAATTGTATCCGTCGTCAGCCTTCGAACCGCGCAGCGCGGTCGCAAGCGCCCAGTGGGTTTTGGTGTATGAGCCGGAGCGCGACAACGGCATGTCGGCATACATGAACTGCACCTGATTTGTGCGCGAGTCGGTGCGGTTGAAGGTCAGCTGTATCTTCAGACTCTTTATCGGCTCGAGGCTCATCTCGATGTTGAGCTCGTTGGCGTTCGACCACAGTGCCGGCGACGTCTGGCCTATGTCGGTCAGAAGCCAGCCGCGTTCCTTGGCCTTGTCGATATAGCTCTCGTCGACAAACCCGAACGCGAAGTCCAGACCCGGCGACATCGGCCCGTAGGAATTCGACTGACCGAAGATATTGCCTATCTCCGGGCGGAAAAGAGGTATCGAAAGGGTAGAGGTGCGCTTCCACCTTACCGATATGTTGCGGGGCGACATCACGAAGCGCGTGGTGTGGTCGGCTATCTCGCGCCATGCCGGCAGCTGCTCCTTAAGCAATTCGTCGATGACAAAATTGATGGTGGAGTCTGACCGGGTGAGCACCTCCACGTTGTTGGCGTCGACCACGCGAGTCTTCACCGGAAATTTGCGGCCGCTCTGCGTCGTGGCTGTCACCTTCACTTTGGTGGTGCGCAGATTGTGCTTTATCGTGATGCTCGTGTCGGGGCGCAGGCTGTAGGTGCGCTCGAAATGCTTCGGCACACGTTTCTTCTGATTGCTGCGTGTCGACGAGAACCGCTTGTCGACATCCTTGATATACGGTATTTTCTTGTAGAGGGTCTCCAGATTGAGACGTCCGTCGACGCTCCACGACGACTGGTTGGCTATCGTGTTTCCCATGCTGATGTCATCGATTGTGGCGCCGCGGTCCCAGCGGTAAGTCGAGTTGTAGGTGGTCGATGCGGTGAGGAAGTCGAGCACCGGTATGCGGTTGAACGGAGCTTTATACGATGCGGTGAATGTCTGGTTGTAGCTCCACGGCGTGCCCATCGAGAGTATGCTCTGCCATACGGTGTCTTTCCATTCCTTGTAACGGTCGGGAAACAGCTTGCGGTTGACGGCGCCGGTGGTCTCCTCGATGCGTGCCGATGTGTTGGAGGTGAACGACAGGTTGATTGACTTGGTGATGTTCCATGTCAGATTGAACTGGCGGTCCCACAGGAAATTCTTGTTTACCGACACCGGAAGCTGGAACATGACGTCGGTCTCCGAACGTGTCTGCTGCTCGTAGTAATAGCGCGACATCGTGGTAAGGAACGATATCGACGTCGGCAGATAGTTGATTTCCCAGTCTTTGATGAATTTGAGATTTTTGTTCTTGCTCTTGATGAGCGAGCCGAACGGTTTGAGCCCCTTTATCATCGGCGAATAGGTATATTGCAGCGAGCCGCGGTAGTCGCTGGTGTTCTCGTATTCGGTGGTAGGATCGACTTTCGACTGCTTGTTGAATGACAGGTTGAAGGTGAAGTTGGCCGGATCCCACGGCATCGGATTGTCATGCTGTATGTCGAATTTCAGACCCGAAAGTGAGAAGTTCTGCACCGTAGTGCGCTCGATGGCAAATGCGTTTATCGAGTCGCGGGCATGCTTGTCGGGGGCATCGTCGAGCGCGTCCTTCAGCAGCACATCCTGATCCAGAGGATTATATTTGGGCGATGTCTTTTCTTTGCTGACCGAATAAAACACCGGTGCGCGCAGCTTCGCCGACTCGGGCAGGAAGCGGCCTACGTCGCCCTGCACGGCAAAATTATACTGCTCGTAGTCGTCCATGCGGCGCGAGTTGAGCGACTGGTCAACACCACCGAAGCCGGCTGTCTCTACGTGCGCCCCGAAATTGAGTGTGGCTATATCGCTCACGCCGACATTGACGTTGGCCTTTGCCGCCCAGCCGCCTTGCTGGTCGAAATCGGTCACTTTAAGTTCGTTTATCCATACAACACCGTCCTTGCGTGTCGACGAGTTGTTGCGCACCCCCACAAGCATCACCCTGATGTCGCTCAGCGACGGATTGCCCATCACTGCTATGCGGTTGCGCTCGTTGTCGGGGTCGCGGCCGGTGTAGAGTGTGGCGTAGCCCACATTGCTGCCGGCCTCCGCCTTGGCTCTGTTGCGCTCCTTCTTGAGGTTGACGAATGCCTGGAGGTCGAGGTCGAGGAAGTTCTCGCGCGGCCACACCTTGAAGCGGTCGGAGTTGAGGTCGTTGTTATACTTGCCCGGAGGCGTCAGCGTCAGGGGCATCTCGTATTCATAGAAGTTGCTCTTGACGTCGGTTCCGATGCGTATCACAAGAGCGAGGTCGCCGTCGCGCAGATTGGTGACATCATCTATGAGGCTTTCGGCGTGCACCCACATCTGCATGCGCTTGTAGTTGCGCAGGTCATGCTGCGTGTTGCGGTAGATGGCGCGGGCGTCGCCGGCGTCAAGTCCGGTCACTTTGAGCGACACTGCCTGCTCGTTGAGCTGCGTTATCTGCGACTGTCCGGGGTCGACGGCGCGCGACACGCCGGGGGGAAGCACGTAGTTGACAGGCTCTCTCGAAGCGTTCTCCTCGATGTTGACGACCGACACGTCAAGCTCGCCCTCGGCGGGGGTGTCGCCGCGGGAGTTGAGGTTGAAATCGTAGTTGCGCCATTCGCCGCGCACGAGCTCGAGCGTGGCGAAACGCAGGTGTGTGGTGGCCTTGAAGCCGGTCATGAAGATGCGGGCGAAACGTATCGACGAGAAGTCTTTTATCGTGCCGATTATCTTCTCGTAATCGCTCAGAGGTATCTTGAACTGATACCACTCCACGGTGGCGTCCTTTCCGTCGCGTGTCGGCACGAGCGACACCTGTTTGTCGGTGATGTAGTTCTTGCCCACTACAAGGTCTTCCGGACGTATCGACACCTTGTATTGGAAATACCGCTCATACTCGTTGAGGGTGTTGTCCTGGTTGATATCTTCAACGTCGGGCACCGCGCGAGATGACTGGTAGAGCGGATCCGGCGCATCCTCGGGCGAGAGCGAGTTGCCCTCCACGCCGTTGTATCTCTTGTAACGCTCGAGCACCGACAGCCGCTCCTCGTCATAGTCGTAGCCGCGGAAGAAGTGATAGTTGTCGCCGGCAGGGTCGTTGAACGGCGAGAATTTGTCCTGCACCATTCTGTCGTAGGCTGTAGCCGACAGTCGGCCTTTGAGCTCGTCGATATAATTCTTGTAAGAAGGGAATTCGAATTCCAGGTCGTTCTTGAGTCCGTCGAGACCGACATCCTGCACCGCACGCGACCCGGTGTTGTTGTCAAACGAATAGGTCAGCGAGTTTTGTGTCGACACATTACCCCACACTGTCTGCGTCAGAAACTGGTCGTTGCCGTCGTAGGGTATGCCGTTTTCGTATGATTTCAGTCCGTCCTTGAGTATATCTTCCGAGATTTCTCCGAAGTTGAAGTAAAGGTCACCGCCCTCGAGGTTGGGGTTCTCGGGGTCGAGAAACGGGTTCATCAGCCAGAACTGCACATATTCGATATTCGATTGCTCGAAATTGGTGTTGTCCATCTTGCGCATGATGCCGCCCCAGCGCTTCTCGGGATTGAGCAGATAGCCGTCGGAGTCGATATTGGTGGCATCGAGGTTGTAGGGTCCGCGTTCGTTGGGGTAGAACGAAAGGTTGAGCGTCTGCACGATGTTTGACTCGCCGTAGCTCCGTTCGCGTTCGGGGAATATCTCGCGCGATGTCACCTCGCGCACGTAGGGATTTGACAGCTGTTTGAGGTCGGCCTTGATATAGCCGGGACACAGCGATGAGTTGCGGTCGGTAAACATGCGGTCGATGGTGTACCAGTTGAGCAGCGCGCGGTTTTTGCCGTAGTCGACATTGTTGCTCAGTCCGGCCTCGGGAAACAGGGCGTCGCCCGACGGGTCGTAGGGCGTCGAGGCCATGAACCACGCGTAGGGCGACCGCAGGTCGACACCCATCTGCGCGTTCTCGAAATCGTCGATATATGACGACCCTTTGTTCGAGCCGCTTTTCTGCTGGTGGGGCACAAGTTGCGCATACTCAGCCGTCAGACTGATGCGCGACGGCGCGGTGGCGTTGACCGTCGGTATCTTGTTGAGAAGATTGGTAAGCCACATGAACTCGCTGTTGTAGGCCAGGTTGACACCCCACATCGAGTTGTTGATGATTTCATCGCCTATGTTGACCTTCTCGGTGAGAGCCTTTTCCGAGAAGTGGAGCAGTGTGGCTCCGATGTTGAGATTTTTATTGAACTGGTATTGCAGGTCGAGGCCGAGCAGTGTCTTGCGCTGCATCGAGAAGAGCGACTGGTTTTCGAGCGTCACCGAGATATTCTGACCCGAGTCTATGATGCTCTGGTTGGTGATGGTCACGATACCCATCGAATAATCTACCGTATAGTCGGAGTTCTCTGTCAGCCTGACGCCGCCGGCCGTGACCACTACCGAGCCGCGGGGCACATTCATCGCGTTAAGACGTATCTGCGACCCCGACGATGCCTGATACTCGCCGTCCATCACAAATTTGTTCTTGTCGGCAAACTGGCGGGCAACTACAAGCGTCGAGTCATAAAGCTCTTTGTAGACATACTGCGCCGCTATGGCCGGATTGCCTATCTTCTGCTCCAGATGCGAGCCAAACGGCTCCACTACCGGAAATATGACTTTGCCCTGCGACGCCTGGATTGTGTAACCCTCGATGAAGTCAAAGAAACCGTCGGGATTTGATTCCTGATTGGTGTCGAGGCGGTCGAGGTTCATCACCTGAAGGAGCGACTGGTTGTTGAGTCCTGCCACAGGCAGATAGTTGATGAGCGTGCCGGTGGTGTCGCTCAGATACTTTATGTTGAGGCGGAAATTGGTTTTCTGCACCTGATAGGCTCCCAGCGAGTAAACGTTTTTCATCATCAGTCGCCATATCGGCTGGCGCGTGTCGATGGTGGTCGATTTCAGCATCTTGACGTAGAGCGACTGGTCGGTGGTGGTGATGTCTGACGAAAATTCACCCACCTGATACACCTGACCGTTGTAGGTATATTCGAATGCCACGCCGAGCACCTCGTCGGAGTTGAGGGCCGAGCGCAGCGAGATATATCCTAACGTGGAGTTAAGCGTATATTCCGACGACGACAGCAGTCGGGCGCTCTCCACCTTCTCGTAGTCGTTGCCCCCCTCTATCCCGTAGGCGCGCAACGGCTCGAGCGTCTGGGTCACGGTGTTGATATTGCGGGCGCCGGGATAGTCGCTCTTGATTACGCTGAGCAGGTTGTTTGACGCGTTGGCCGGATTTGGAAGCGACGCGTTGGGCTGCCAGTAGCTGTTGGTGAGATATTGCGACTCGCCTATGTCGGCGAATGCCACAAGGTTGCGCGCTTCGTTGTAGTTGCCGCTTTTGTTGGTAACCCACACCTCGATGCGGGTGATCTGCACCCCCGACATCACCATCGGAAGCCTTGCCGCGAAATTGTCGTAATTGTGATAGAAAAACTGTGAGAGGAAGAAGTGGCGGTTCTGGTCATACTCGTCGGCGTTGAACTGAAACTTCGTTGTCTGTGCGCCTCCCTTGGTGTTGACGGTCTTTGACTCCGAATTCTGCTGCGACACGAGCGCGGTGGCCGTGAGTTTGCCGAACTGCAGCTTCGTTTTCAAACCGAACAGAGCCGTGCTTCCGCGTATCAGCGATGACCCCGTGGTGAGCGACACATTTCCCGCCTCGATGCTCTTGACGATGTCATCCTCCTGACCCTCGTAGGCGAGTTTCAGGTTTTTGGAGTCGAAATCAAACGTTGCGTCGGTGTTATACGTCATGTTGAATTTCAGACGGTCGCCCACCGAGGCGGCTATCGTGGCCTGTATCTTCTGGTCGAAGTCGAAATATGTCTTGCGGCGGGCGGTAACCGACAGCGACGGGTTGTCGGTCTTGTTGGAGTTGATGCCCATCTTGAGCTGTATCGACCCTGTTGTCTTGAGCTGCACGCCGCCCGGTCCGAATATTTTTTCAAGCGGTCCGAGAGCGAAATTCATGTCAAGGATATTGAACGGCTCTTTGTCCTGCTTCTGAAAAATCTCACTGTTGCGCTGACGGTAATACTCCTCCATCGACTTGCGCAGCTGCCAGTTGTTATACTGTTTTTCCGACAGCATGAACGGTGTGGCTATCTCATGGTCACCGACTTTGGTGCGCACCACATAAATTCCGGTGGCGGGGTCGAATTCGGCCTCGGTCCTGATGTTTGACGGTGTCGACAGGTCCATCGCCATCTCGTCCTCCATAAGATCCTCGTAGCGCTGGGGCACGGTCTGCTGCACCGGAAACGGCATCATTATCGTATCGGCCGGATTGGCGGGCACAGGCACGACGCTATACGGCAATGCCGGCGCATTAACCCCCGTCGGAGTGATGCGCTGAGCCTTGACGGCCACGGCCGCCATAATCAACAGTATAGCCGCCAATATTGCGGCTCCCTGTTTCTTATATTTCGAATTCCGTCTTTCCGATTGCCTCATTGATTTGAAAAACATCTACACCCTTTATTCCCCAAGCGCCATAATTATGAATTATGCATTATGAATTATGCATTACATAAGTGTCAGCGCTTTTTTTATGGCGGCCTCGACCTTGAGTCCCGGCTCTGCGGCATAAAGTTTTGTCAGTACTTTATGCGCGGCCTGACGCGGAAATCCAAGCATCACCATCGCAGCCAGCGCCTCGTCGAAATCTTCGCTTGTCGATGCAGACTGTATTAATAACGTAGAGTCACTCGGTTTTATTTTATCTTTGAGGTCCACAATTATTCTTTCGGCCGTTTTCGCGCCTATACCTTTGACTCCCTTGAGCCTGCGCACGTCGCCCGACATGATGGTCTGCTCGAGGTCAGCCACCGGAAGCGACGACAATATCATGCGCGCGGTGTTGGCGCCGACGCCCGACACTCCGATAAGCAGACGGAACAGCACGCGCTCGCTCTCCTCGGCAAAGCCGTAATAAACCCACGCGTCCTCGCGTATCACCTCGTGTATGAGCAGCCGGGCCTCTGACTTCCCTTCGAGTGAAGTGAAGCAGGGCAGCGTTATGTTGATGCCGTAGCCCACGCCGCCTGCCTCTATCACCACGTAGGTCGGAGTCAGCTCCGCCACGGCGCCCCTGATATATTCGACCATCGGCTTTTATTTCTTTATGCGGTCAATGATCTGCGAGGCGTGCTCCTTGGTCTTGATCTGCTTCGGAAGGAATATGTCGGCTATGCGGCCTTCCTCGTCAATCAGATAGGTGGTGCGCAGTGTGCCGATGCTCTTTTTGCCGCAGAACACCTTCTCGCCCCATGCGCCGAGCTGCTGCAGCAGCGAAGTGTCAGTGTCGGCTATCAGCGGGAAATTGAGCTGATGCTTCTCGATGAATTTCTGATGAGAGGCGGCCGAGTCTTTGCTGACTCCGACAATCTCGTAGCCCAGCGAGAGAAGCTCCTCCCTGTTGTCACGAAGCGAGCATGCCTCGGCAGTGCAGCCGGGCGTGTTGTCTTTCGGATAGGTGTAGAGTATGAATTTCTTTCCGGCGAAATCGGCCGTGCGTATCTCGTTTCCTTCCTGGTCTTTGCCCAGCACTTCGGGCAACTTGTCTCCTATGTTCATAAGTCTCTTGTGTTTGATTGTTTTGTGTTGTATTATTTTGACGCGCTGTTTCACGCCAGAGAAAATATCGTGTCTTTCGGCCCGGCGAGATACACTCTGTCGCCGGCTGCGAAAACAACCGTGTCGAGCTTTTCGGCAAACCGGCCGTCTCGTTCCACAGCTATCACCATCGACGAATATTTGTCGGGTATGTCGGCATTGATGATGCTTTGGCCGCACAGTGGCGACTGCTCGCTGAGCTGCACGTCATAAATGCCGAAGCTGACAGCCGCGGCCGAGGGTGTGGCATCGGCATCGTCATTGCACTCGATTACGGGGAGAAGCCGCTGTATCTGTTCGTCGGTGCCGATTATGCCTATGGTGTCGCCCGGGAATATCCTGTCGTCGCTGCGGGGCACGGGGATAAACTGCGACCCGCGCATGATGCTCGACACGCTTACGCCGTATTGCGAGCGCAGGCCTGAGTCACGGAGACGTTCGCCGACGATGCCGCACCGGTTGCCCACCGTCATATAGGCGAGATGGAGATCCGACACCACCGAATTGTTTTTGCCGGAACGCCGCAGCTCTCGCTCGTTGAGGTTGTTGATGAAGCGGTCCTCGATTTTGCCGATACGGAAACTTGCCTTGCCCGTGAGAATGAACACCGCCAGCACTACCAGGCCTATGCCGGTCGCAAATCCTGCCGTGAGAGAGAATATCGACGACAATATGTTGACAATGAACCCCAGCACGAGTATCAGGCGGAATATGCGCATCACCACTCTCGGCACTCGGTAGCCGTCGGGTATCGTGACATCGTCTGACACCCGCTTCGACGTAGGCAGCGACAGCGCGAGCAGAAACGGCGACATCGCAACAAGTGTCACGGCCGCACCCACAAGTCTGTAGCCCTCGGGCATCACTGTGGCGAGCCACGGCATGAATATGTTGAGCGAGACGAGAGTGATGGCGATAAGCACTATCGAATACAGCACCATGCGCCACAGATAGCGACGGATAAACATCTTCCATACCGACTGACGTTCTGACGTGGCGGTTGAGCTGGCCTCCTTGCTGTAGCGGTCGATAAGGAAATGCAGACGCTGCGGCAGGTGACGCTTCACTATCCCGTAGAACGGATCGGCCATCTTTATGAAATAGGGCGTGGAAAATGTCGTCAGCACCGACACCGCCACAACGATAGGGTAGATGCTCGGGTCAAGCACCTTCAGACTCATGCCAAGCGATGCGATGATAAACGAGAACTCTCCGATCTGCGTCAGTGAGAATCCTGTCTCTATCGCAACCTTCAGCGACTGTCCGGTCACAAGCATGCCGAATGTGCCGAACACTATCATGCCGACAATAACCACTGCCGACAATATGAGTATCGGGCCGGCATATTCGACAATCGTGTCGGGCTGCACCATCATGCCGACGGAAATGAAAAACACCGCTCCGAACAGATCTTTTACCGGCATCGTGACCCTCTCTATGCGTTCGGCATAGCTCGTCCCGGCAAGGATAGAGCCCATCACAAACGCTCCAAGCGCCAGCGAAAAGCCGCACGCCACCGAAAACACCGCCATCCCCAGACACAGTCCCATCGATATGATCAGAAGGGTCTCGTTGTTGAGATAACGGCGCGTCTTGTTGAGCATCGACGGAAGCACGAACACTCCCACCAGAAACCATATTATGAGGAAAAACGCGAGTTTGCCGATGCTCAGCAGCAGTTCCGACCCCTCTACGGAGTCATTGACGGCTATCGACGACAGCACCACCATCATGAGCACCGCAAACAGATCTTCAACAACGAGTATGGCGAAAACAAGCGACGCGAATTTCTTCTGCTTGAGCCCCAGGTCAGTCAGTGCCTTGATTATGATTGTCGTCGACGACATCGACAGCATGCCGCCTAAAAATATGCTGTTGATATGAGAGAACCCGAGCAATGTGCCTATCGCGAACCCCACGCACATCATGCCTATCACGTTGATGAGCGCCGTCACTACGGCCGAGCCGCCCGTGTTGACAAGTTTCTTGAAATTGAACTCGAGACCGAGCGAGAAGAGCAGCACGACTATGCCGATCTGCGCCCAGAATTCGATATTGGCCTCGTTGGCTACCGACGGCAGCGGCTCGAAATTCGGACTCGCAAGAAATCCGGCCACTATATATCCCAATACCACAGGCTGCTTTATCCACTTGAAAAGAAGCGTCACCGCAGCTCCGAGTATCAGTATGAATGCAAGGTCGCCTATCAGACTTTCTATATTCATAATATCAGTATAAGTTCAGTAGATGTTCTGTAGATTTTGTCGCCGGATAGGGTAGTGCCTCCCGGAGCTCTTTGCGCGGATGTCGGTATGTCGCTCTCTATATGCTCACCTGGTTGGCAAGCGAAACGGAGTGTGTGGGATTGAGCGTGCGCAGCTGCTCGAATATCCCTACATAGTCGGTCGACTCCTTGAACAGCACCACGAAATTCAGTCGGGTCACCTCTTCGTCGTAGTCATATTCGAGATACATATTGGTTATCGTCACCTTATTGTCGCGGAGCACCTTCCGGTACTCCTCGATATCCGTGACCACGCAATTGATAAGAAGCCTTATTATGCGCGACTCGGCTCCCATCGCCGTGCGGTGCTCCCACCGCTCAAACCAGTGGAGCACCACCAGTATGAGCAGGGTGGCGGTAATCGACAGGGCATACATCCCGAGACCCACGGCCATTCCGATTGTCGCCACCATCCATATTCCCGCAGCCGTTGTCAATCCCCTCACGGAGCCTTTCATCTGTATGATGGCTCCGGCGCCGAGAAAACCGACTCCGGTCACAACCTGCGCGGCTATACGGCCAGGGTCGCCGTTCTTAAGCCCCAGATATTCCTGCGGCACATAGATTGATATCAGCATGGCGAGCGTTGCCCCCATGCATATAAGGGCAAATGTGCGTATGCCCGCCGACTGGCCTTTGAGTTTGCGCTCGAAGCCGACCGCACTCCCCAGCAACAGGCTGATGCACAACTTTGCTATCGCTGAAGTCGTGGTGACCTCGGTCGAGGTTATCTCCCTTATGATATCATCTATCATTGACAATTGGCTTTACTTGTTTATTTTTTCATCTCGAACTGACGCGATGCCAGCCGGAAATTATCGCAGAAAAGCTCTACGGTATACATGCCCGGATTGAGCGTCGATGTCACGTCCCAGTATATCTCCACGCCGCCGATTTCCTCGTTGGCATATTCGATGGTGCGCCGGGCAGTGGCCTGTAGTGTGGCGCCTTCGAAACTGAATGAGCCGCCACCGGTGAGCAGATCGCCCTCGGGAGTGGTGATGCGCAGGAATATCGTCTTTTCACCGGCCGGAGTGGAATTGTTCTGAGGTATGGTAAACGTCACGCAGAGGCGGGTTGCCTTCGTGATGTTTTTCTCGTTTTTCCCCTTCTTGTTGAGGGCGCGGAGCGACAGTCCGGTCACATTGAGCTTCTCGGCAAGCGTCATGCGCTCGGTCAGATGCTCGTTTTTGCGTGTCATGTCCTGCACGCGGCTGTTGAGCTGTTGGTTCTGGTTCTTGATAGTGGTGTTCTCCTCTTTCAGCTGGTCGTTCTCGGCCATAAGCTCGTTGATACGTGCGGTGTAGTCACGAAGTATCCCCTTGAGAGTGTTTATCTCGTCGGTGAGCTTCTTGATTTGCGCCGCGCTCTTCGTTTTCTCATTGTTGAGTTCGGCCATGAGTTTCTCTATCTGAGCGCGCGCCGCCTGATATTTCTCCACAATGGAGTCGTTGGCGAGCAATACGGTCTGTCCCTCCATCTGCTGGAAGTCATCGTCAATCTTGAGCAGTTCGAGCTCGTTGATCTGCATCTGCTGTGCCAGAAGCTGCTGCTGCGTCTCCTCGGCCAGCTTTCTCGACTCTTCAAGCTCTTTGTTTTTTGACGACATGATGATGAAAAACACGGCGAGTATAATCAGAAGCGCCGCCGTAGCGCCGATGATATATATCTTGCGCATGCGCTTGCCGCGTTGTTCCTGACGCTGCATGCTGCCGGTGGGCTGCGGCGTGTTCGTTACGGGGTCGGGATTGACAGGTATGTTCGTATTGTCCATATTGAAACTCTTTTTGTTGACTTGCTTTGATAACTGATGAGTGGCTGTTATGAGACACTCTCAGAAATAATGCCAGGGGCTGATGGCTTCACACAGCCGTTCGGCATTCGTGTTTAAAATACGGGAGTATGGCTGGACGCGGATCTCTCCACGGCCGGCCACACTCCGCGCTTTTCAGTTTGTTCAGATGCCTTCGTTGCGTCCGTGGCAGTTCTTGAATTTCTTGCCCGAACCGCAGGGACACAGGTCGTTGCGACCCACTTTAGGCCCTACTTTGACAGGCTCGGGGCGCGATTTGGGCGCCTGCGACGCGTTTGCCGCCGCACGTTGCTCGGCCTGTCCCGGAAGCTCTTCCTTGGTGGCTTTGAGATTGCTGTTCGGATTGGCGCGCTCGGGCATCGCCTGACGCACTTCCGGAGCCTTGTGCTCTTCAGGCTGCTGGGCGGTCTCTCCCTCGGTAGCTGCCGGAGTCTCGCGTTTCGGTATATAAATCTGTCCGCGCAGAAGCGATGACATCGCCTTGTTGTTGAGCACCGAAAGCATGCGCTCGAAGATGTGGAACGACTCTACCTTGTAGATTACCAGCGGGTCTTTCTGCTCGTATGATGCGTTCTGCACTGACTGGCGCAGCTGGTCGAGTTCGCGCAGATGCTCTTTCCACAGCTCGTCGATGCATATCAGAAGTATCGTCTTGTGCCATTCCTTAACAATCTGGCGGCAATTGGTGTCGTAAGCCTTGTTGATGTCGACACGTATCTGGTAGACACGTTTGCCGTCGGTAATGGGCACGATAATCAGTCCCTTGGCGTTGCGGTTCTCGACCCAGTCCTTGATTACGGGCGTAGCCATCTCGACGATGCGTTCGCTCTTGCGGTCAAGCGCCTCGGTGGCTGCCGTGTAAAGCGCGTTGATGGCATCCTCGCGCTCCATGTTGCGGAATTCTTCTTCGGTAAACGGAGGCTCGATGGTGAGCACACGCATGAGTTCCATGCGCATATCCTCGTAGAAATCAGGCTCCGGATAGTTGTTGATGATATTCTCGATGGTATCGTAGAGCATGTTGGCGATGTCGATGCCTACACGCTCGCCGAGCAGCGCGTGGTGACGGCGGGCGTAGATATACGTACGCTGCTTGTTCATCACGTCGTCATATTCAAGAAGGCGTTTACGTATGCCGAAGTTGTTCTCTTCCACTCGTTTCTGAGCCTTTTCGATGGCATTGGTAACCATCTTCGACTCTATCATCTCGCCGTCGTGCAGACCGAGACGGTCGAGCATCTTCATCACGCGGTCGGTGGCGAAAAGACGCATCAGCTGGTCTTCAAACGACACGAAGAATACCGATGAACCCGGGTCGCCCTGACGTCCCGAACGTCCGCGCAGCTGACGGTCGACGCGGCGCGACTCATGACGCTCCGTGCCGATGATAGCGAGTCCGCCGGCGGCTTTCACCGAGTCGGAAAGCTTGATGTCGGTTCCGCGGCCCGCCATGTTGGTGGCGATGGTGACTGTGCCTGACTGGCCGGCGAGCGCCACGACCTGTGCCTCGCGCTGGTGCAGCTTGGCGTTGAGCACCTGACAGTCGATTTTGCGGAGGTCGAGCATGCGCTTGAGCAGCTCGGATATCTCTACCGATGTGGTGCCGACAAGCACCGGACGGCCTGCCTCGCGCAGTTTCACTATCTCTTCGATGACTGCCGCATATTTCTCTTTCTTCGTGCGGTAGACGCGGTCGTTCATGTCAATACGGGCTACCGGACGGTTGGTGGGTATCGTCACCACATCGAGCTTGTAGATGTCCCAGAGTTCGCCCGCCTCTGTCTCTGCCGTACCGGTCATACCGGCCAGCTTGTGATACATGCGGAAGTAGTTCTGGAGCGTGA
>ERZ778496.435-NODE-435-length-42061-cov-6.316645_pt1 | contig 42061 bp, 35 predicted proteins | sample MGYA00433099_ERZ778496 | MGnify/ENA primary metagenome ERZ778496 (study PRJEB29527, sample SAMN07138962) | mouse gut metagenome | material: feces | host: mouse | place: China:Nanjing | collected 2016-01-25 ...
GTGGGGAAATCTCCGCTGGGCACGTCCTGCTCGTCAACGTGGATGATGTTTGTGAAGCCGTAGTTGCGGAGCGATGCGGGGATCAGTTCAACGCCGGTGCCGTGGATCGGAGTGTAGACGATCTTCAGGTCTTTGTGGCGTTCGATCACATCGGGGCTGAGTGAAAGGCCCTTGATCTTGTCGAGATACACCTTGTCGACATCGGCGCCGATGATCCGGATCTTGGACTTGTCGCCCTCGAACTTGATTTCCTTGACGCTCTTGATGCGGTTCACGTGGTCGATGATATTGACATCATGCGGCGCGATGATCTGTGCGCCGTCTTCCCAGTAAGCCTTGTAGCCGTTGTAGATCTTCGGATTGTGCGATGCGGTGATGTTCACGCCGCTCTGGCAGCCGAAGTGACGGATGGCGAATGAAAGTTCCGGGGTGGGGCGGAAACTGTCGAAAAGATAAACCTTGATGCCGTTGGCCGAGAAGATATCGGCTACGATTTCAGCAAACTTGCGCGAATTGTTGCGCACGTCATGGCCCACGGCCACGCTGATTTCGGGCAGATCCTTGAAAGCTTCTTTAAGATAGTTTGCAAGGCCCTGGGTGGCAGCGCCTACGGTGTAGATATTCATTCTGTTTGAACCGGCTCCCATGATACCGCGGAGACCGCCGGTGCCGAATTCCAGATCCTTGTAGAACGATTCGATAAGTTCTGTCTTGTCATCTGCGTCAAGCATGCGCTTTACTTCCAGACGTGTTTCTTCATCATAACCGTCACCGAGCCATACCTGGGCTTTGGCGGTAACTTCTTTAAGCAGTTGTTCGTTTTCCATATTAATATAGGGGGGAGTATAAATGATTTCTGTAGTTTTGGCACAGCAAAAAGATAGCAGGTTGGTGCGCTATGGTTTTTCTATGGTGGATAAGGCAAATTTACTGCCTTTTATGGAAATAACAAAGAAAACGTCCCAAAAATGTTAAAACCATCTATAAAATAGGTTAAGAGTTCTTTACCGGATATCTGCGAGGCCGGATCAGGGGAATGTTAAACAGGGAGCGGATTAAGATGAAATAACATTAAAAAATGTGAAACCGAAAAGATTTCCAGCTGTTTATGTGTTCATTAATCAATGCAAGGTGAAATATCCGCATTGGCGATATTGACACAAAAACACACAGCCAAGACGGTGGCGGAGAATACTTCTTCCAAGCCTGATTGACTCAGATATAAATATTTTACAAACTAAAAAACACATCAATTATTATGGCTGACAAGAAGTATTCTCCTGCAGTGCAGGAACTCGCTGATCTTATCAAGGAAAACAACTGGGAAGACAAGTTCCATCAGGCTATCGCAAATGTCGTGGCCTACAAGATTCCAGGCCTTTCCGACATGAAGACCATCGAAGACTATCTCGATTACCTTGAAGCTTACATGCACTGGGTACCTGCTGAAAACAAAGAAGGCACACACGTCTACCAGCACCTTTTCCGTTCATTCTTCCTCCTGGATCAGGAACCGGTCAAATCGCTCCAGACTCCGTGTGCGCCTGCCGACCGGCAGCCCGAACTCACCCCGCTGTCAAAATGGATGACCAATTACTGCTATGCTATCGGCGACTGGCTTGACAGTCCTGAGTCAATCACTGATGACAGTGTCAAGTCGTTCTATGACTGCGCCGTCTACAACATGGACGAATATCTCGAACCACGTGGCGGATGGAAGACATTCAACCAGATGTTTGCCCGTCACGTGAAACCCGGCTACCGTCCTATCGCCGCCATTGACGATGACAAGATCATAGTCCATCCGGCCGATGCCTGCTTCGGAGGCCAGTGGGAAATCCGCCCTGACACCCATGTGCGCATCAAAGGTCTCGACTGGAGTATCGACGAGCTTCTCGAAGGCAGTCCATATAAAGATAAATTCAAAGGCGGCATGTGGTGCCACTCATTCCTGAGCTGGACCGACTATCACCGCCAGCATGCACCGCTTTCAGGTATCGTCCGTGAAGCCCGTGTCATCCAGGGCGCATGTTATGTCGACCTTGTCGCAGTGCCTGACAAGGTAAATCCCGCCACCAACCAGGTTGAGGCATGGCGTGCCACTGCCCCTGACCAGGCCGGCTACGAATTCATGCAGACCAGGGGGCTTATTGTCCTTGAAACAAAATACGGCTACGTGGCTGTTCTGCCTATCGCCATGCCGCAGGTTTCATCAGTGGTCATCACAGCCGAAGAAGGCATGGCTCTTAAGAAGGGCGATGAAATCTCTTACTTCCAGTTCGGCGGTTCGGATATAGTCTACCTCTTCTCCGCCAATATGAATGTCTCTATGTCAGCCCATCTCGGCACACACTATAAAGTCGGAACCAAGATCGGCGAAGTCTATCCTGTAGTGGAGCTCTGACGCGCCGGACTCTTATCGGCCTCCTGTTCTAAGGAATGACCGATTACTCATCTTATTGACAGACGGGGCCGGCATTACCGCCGGTCCTGTCTGTTTCCGTAAGTTTCCCGTTTCACATTTAATTTCTGATATATATATGGCTAATTCTAATCCCTCAAAGCCGGGTCCGCAGGCCAAAGGCGGCAAAGCGCCGCAGGCTTTGATCTCAACAGGTGCCATGACTGTGATGATCATCACCACTGTAGTAAGTCTGCGAGGACTTCCGTCACAGGCTGAGTTCGGCATCCAGTCCATATTCTACTATCTTTTCGCCGCAATCGTCTTTCTGATTCCGTTTTCGCTTGTCTGCGCCGAACTTGCCTCTACCTACACCCATTCCGGCGGTCTCTACCGCTGGGTCGCCGAGGCTTTCGGGCCGAAATGGGGCTGGACGGCTATGTATCTCGAATGGCAGACCCTCGTGATCTGGTTTCCGGCCGTGCTCATGTTCGCTGCGGTCTCGCTCGCATATATATTTTGGCCTGAATCATTTGACGCCAGGCTGTCGGCCAACAAGATATATACCCTTGTCGTGGTGCTTGCCGTCTACTGGATCACTAACTTCATAGCCTTCCGTGGCATGAAGTCATCAAAGATTCTGAGCACTCTCGGCGGTCTGTTCGGCACCATAGTCCCCGGCGCGATTCTTATAATACTGGGTGTGGCCTATCTCTGCATGGGCAAACCGATAATGCTTGCTCATGAGTCATTCTTCCCTGACTTCTCCAAGATAGGCACCATAGTGCTTGCCGCTTCCATCTTCCTCTTCTACGGAGGCATGGAGATGAACGCCGTTCATGTGCAGAACATGAAGAACCCTGCACGTCAGTTTCCGCGCGCCATCTTTCTTGCCGTGGCCGTGATCGTGCTCCTGTTCGTGTTCGCCACTCTGGCCATCGGTTTCGTGGTGCCTGCCAAGGACATCAACCTGCTGGCCTCGCTCCTTGTGGCCTACAATGATCTCTGGGCTGCTGTCGGAGTGCCTTGGCTCGGCAATGTGATGGCCCTGCTGATAACCTTCGGTGTCATCGGTCAGGTCAGCGTCATCATCGCCGGTCCGTCGACCGGTCTTGTGGCCGTTGGCGAGAGCGGCTATCTGCCCCGGAGCCTTCAGAAAACCAATGCGCAAGGAGTCAACAAGCCTATCCTTTATGTCCAGGCCATATTTGTCAGCCTTCTGTCGCTTGTCCTGGTGGTTCTGCCCTCTGTCGAATCGGCCTATCAGGTAATGTCACAGATGGCCACAGTGATTTATCTGATACTGGTGCTGATGATCTATTTCGCCTTTATCCGTCTGCGTCACACCCAGCCGCAGAAACAGCGCGGATTCCGCATCCCCGGCGGTAAGCTGGGCGAAGTCGTGGTGGCCGGTATCGGTATCCTCGGCGCTGTCGTGGCTATGGTGCTGAGCTTCTTCCCGCCGTCACAGATCAACACCGGCAGTCCGGTGGTCTACGTGCTGATCATATTCTGCGGTGCGCTGCTCTTCTTCTGTGTGCCTCTGATCGTCTTTTCGAAGCGTAAACCGTCATGGCGAAACCCGAAAGCCAATTTCTATCCCTTCGACTGGCAGATAGAAAACCGAAGGCCATCGGAAGTGTCGAAATGGAGCCCGACCTATCAGCCCACACCTGCACAGATAGCCGGAACCGATGCCCGTATTCTTGCCGAGGAAAACGGCGCCACGCCCGCCGAGGCCGAAAAGATTGCCGCCGAAGCCGAGAAGGCCTATGACGGATCTGAAAATCCCCAGGCCGAGGCTTATGATATATTGGATAAAGACAAAGGTACGGGGGCATAATACGAAATTTTCATACATGCCGGTGGGAGACTGCGGCCCGTTTTCGCGGAGCCGCAGCCCCTGCCCGCATATTCCAGGGCTCTACCATCCACCTTCATAAAAACATGAATATGAGAATCAACACCGGAAAGGGCACCATCTCTCTGATAACCCTGATTGCCATATGGTCGATATCCCTTACCGTCAATCTGCCTGGGCTTGCAATAACGCCGATGCTTGGCAATCTTGACAAAATATTTCCCCACACATCGGAACTGGAGATTCAGCTTCTCACCGTGTTGCCGAATCTTTTCATTATACCTTTCGTATTGCTCTCCGGCAGGCTGTCTCTGTCAAAGAGCAAGGTGAGAATAGTGGTGGTAGCGCTTGCCATCTATCTTGGCAGCGGACTCCTCTACTTCTTTGCCCGTAACATGGTAGATCTGATAGTCATAAGCTGTCTGCTCGGCATTGGCTGCGGTCTGCTCATCCCGCTTGCCGCCGGACTGCTTGCCGACACATTCGTGGGGAAATACCGTATGCGTCAGCTCGGCATAAAATCAGGCATATCCAACATGGCTCTTGTAGTAGCCACATTTGTGGTAGGCTGGCTCAGCCACGGAAACTGGCGTCTGCCCTTTCTGGTCTATCTCATTCCGGCCATCCCGCTTGTGCTCTCAGTCTTTTTGCGGGGCATACCCAAAGCCGATCTGGCTCCCGCTCCGGCTGCCCCTGATCCGAAAATGAAAGCATCGGCAAAGGCAGCTGCAAAGGCAGCGATAGCCGGATCGCCAGCCGGAGCAATCCGGACGGCACCCCCTGGCTCTGCCGGCCTGTATGATCAGTACGGTTATATCGGTAAGGTGAGAGGCGGCTTCATACTCTCCCGTACGTGGTCGCTGATAGCGGTCTATTTCTTTGTCTGCTATGCTACGGTCATCGTAAGCTACTACACCCCCTTTCTTATGCAGAGCGAGGGTCTCGATGATTCTGACGTAGGCACTGTCACTGCCATATTTTTCCTCGCTGTCTTTCTTCCGGGCTTCATCCTGCCGTATATTATCAAGACATTGCGTCAGGCCACCTTGGTAGTATCGTCGGTAGTAATGATCGCGGGGATCGTTTTGATGGTGGTCTGCCACCGTTTCGGACTGATGTGCATGGCGGCCTCCCTTGTCGGCTTCGGCTACGGAGTGTTTCAGCCGGTCATCTATGACAAGGCCACCCAGATAGTCACCGACCCTGCCAAAGCCACACTCGCACTTGCCATTGTGCTTGCCGCCAACTATATCTCGATAAGTGCCACGCCCTTTATAGTCGACTTCTTCAGAGATATCTTTGATCCGCACCATCTGAACAATGCCTTCGCCTTTGAATTCAACGCTATTCTGCTGGCCGCATTCACGGTGATAGTCATAGTGCTGCGCAAATCGTTCGTCTTCCGCATCGACAAGTCATATTATTAACAAAAATACGTTTTCAAAAAAATGAACAGCCTCATACGTTTCGCAGCTGTAGTTCCGGCCTTGTGCGCGTTTGCCGGAGCATCCTCCCAGAATCATCCCCTTACTCCTCAGGAGGGAGAGGTGACAATAATCAATCCCTCGGCCACTCGGTCTGATTCGGGCCTGACCGTGATAAACATCTACAATATTTTTCTCCAGAACGCCCCGAAATCACACAAGAAATCCGGAGTGCCTAATTTTGCCATAGAAGGCAAGAACAAGAAATTTTATCTCGGCATAGGAGGCACGGCAAAAGCCACCCTGTCATATGACTGGGGCGACCCCATTGACAACGGCTTCAACTTCACCACATCGTCGATTCCCATGAACCCGCGAAAGGGCGACGGCGGATTGGTGCAGTTCAGCGCTGCCACAAGCGGACTCTATCTCAACTTCGTGGCCCTTCCGGGCGACAAGAACCAGCTGGGTGTCTACATTGATTTCAACCTCACCGGCAACAGCTATGGCTTTGACCTGCAGTATGCCTACATAAAATACCGCGGATTCACCGCCGGTTATGACTACAGCCTCTTCTCTGACATGGCCGCCGCACCTCCGAGCATCGACAATGAAGGCCCCTGCGGATTCACAGCCATACCGAACGGAGTCCTCGACTACCGTCACAGCTTCGGGCAGCACTGGAGTCTTGGAGTAGGAGTCGAGATGCCTATGGTCTCCGCAACCACCGGCGAGAAAACCTATGTGGTCAACCAGCGCGTACCTGACATACCAGCCTATGTGCAGTATTCATGGGGCGGAGGCAAAAGCAGGCTCCGCTTTTCAGGCATTGTCCGCAATATGCTCTATCGCGACGAGATTGCCGACAAAAACCGCGACCAGGTGGGCTGGGGCGTGAAGATGAGCGGAAGCGCCTCGCTCACACCGTTGGTGACAGCCTATTATCAGGCTGCCTATGGCGAAGGAATCACAAGCTACTTCCAGGATCTCTATGAAGGCGGCCTCGACATGGTGCCTGACGGAAGCGGCCGTCTAAAAGCTGTCAAAGCCTGGGGCGGCTACTTCGGACTGCAATACAACATCTCTCCGAAAGTCTACGCCACAACCACCTACAGCCACCTCCGCAACTATGCCCCTGACTACTCCGAAGGCTCCACCGCATGGGACAGCCAGTACAAATACGCGCAATACGCCCTTGCAAACGTCATCTGGCAGATAACTCCTCATCTATCCACCGGTCTGGAATACATCTACGGACGGCGTGTCGATATGTCGGGCCTCTCACACCACGACAACCGAATCCAGACCATGCTCCAGGTCACATTCTGACCTGCCACAAAGCACAGCCGGCATCCGGACCTCGGCAGGATGCCGGCTCAAACTACGCTGTGCGTGAAGTCCCTGCGCAGATTCTGAATTAATTTTTTTTGATTTTCTATCTGATTCTTTGTAATTTTGCACCTTTGAAGCTGATGGCTTGCATTTTGTGCATCGCATCAGTCCTCAAGTTTAACCGGAACAAATCAAAAACCATATCAGGTTCTTATGTATAGAACGAAAACATGCGGAGAACTCCGCCTTTGTGATGCCGGACAGGAGGTTATCCTCGCCGGCTGGGTGCAGCGCGCCCGAAAAATGGGTGGCATGACCTTTGTAGACGTGCGTGACCGCTACGGTATTACCCAGGTGGTGTTTAACGTGGAGAATGACGCGGCTCTCTGTGATGCCGCCAATCATCTCGGACGCGAATTCGTGGTGCAGATCACCGGCAAGGTGGCCGAGCGCACCAGCAAGAATCCCAATCTGCCCACCGGCGACATCGAGATCATTGCCTCGGATCTCAAAGTGCTTAACCGAAGCGACGTGCCTCCCTTCACAATCGAGGACGAAACCGACGGCGGCGACGATCTCCGTATGAAATACCGCTATCTCGACCTGCGCCGTAACTGCGTGCGTGCAAATCTCGAACTCCGCCACCGCATGGCCTTCGAGATCCGCCGCTATCTCGACTCGAAAGGTTTCCTTGAAGTCGAGACCCCGGTGCTCATCAAGTCGACCCCTGAAGGCGCCCGCGACTTCGTGGTGCCCTCGCGCATGAATCCCGGCGAGTTCTATGCACTTCCCCAGTCTCCCCAGACCTTCAAGCAGCTTCTGATGGTCAGCGGTTTCGACCGTTACTTCCAGATTGTGAAATGTTTCCGCGACGAAGACCTCCGCGCCGACCGTCAGCCTGAATTCACTCAGATCGACTGCGAAATGTCGTTTGTCAATCAGGAAGACGTGCTTCAGATGTTCGAAGGCCTCGTCAAACACATATTTAAATATGTAAAAGACATCGACTTCACCGAACCCTTCCCCCGCATGACCTGGGCCGATGCCATGCGTCTCTACGGTTCCGACAAGCCCGACACCCGTTTCGGCATGGAATTCGTGGAGCTCAAGGATCTTACAGGCGGCAAGGGCTTCGCCGTGCTTGACGATGCCGAATATGTTGGAGCCATCGTGGCCCCCGGTTGCGCCGACTACACCCGCAAGCAGCTCGACCAGCTCACCGACTTCGTGAAGCGTCCGCAGATCGGGGCCAAGGGCATGATGTGGGTCAAGATCGAAGCCGACGGTTCGATCAAGTCGTCAGTATCCAAATTCTACAGCGAAGACGACCTCCGCACATGGGCCGACCGTGCCGGAGCCAAGGCCGGTGACCTCATGCTGATTCTTGCCGGACAGACAATGAAGACCCGCAAGCAACTCTGCGAACTGCGCCTCGAAATGGGCTCTCGCCTCGGTCTGCGCGATCCGCAGAACTTCTCTTGCCTTTGGGTGGTAGACTTCCCACTCTTTGAATGGGATGAGGAAACACAGCGTTACTACGCCATGCACCACCCCTTCACAGCCCCCAACCCAGATGACATCCATCTGCTCGACAGTGACACCGGCGCTGTGCGTGCCACTGCTTATGACATGGTGGTCAACGGCAACGAGCTTGGCGGCGGTTCCATTCGTATCCACGAAGCCGAACTCCAGGACAAGATGTTCCGTCTGCTTGGACTCTCCGAGGAAGACGCCCAGTATAAATTCGGCTTCCTGATGAACGCCTTCAAATACGGAGCGCCCCCTCACGGCGGTCTTGCATTCGGATTCGACCGCTTCGTCAGCATCCTTGCCGGCCTCGACTCGATCCGCGACGTCATCGCCTTCCCCAAGAACAACTCAGGCCGCGACATGATGATCGATGCACCCGCCGCGATCGACGATTCGCAGCTCGACGAACTTTGCATCCGTCTCGACCTCAAAGAAAAGGAATAAGCCACGTTGCCAATGACAGAGCCGAGTATCATTAAGATAATAGAGTGCATCGAAGCCTTTGCCCCGCGCTCGATTCAGGAAAAGTGGGACAACACCGGCTGGCAGTTACGCCCTGCATCCGAACTTAACAGCTGTACAGGAGTCATGCTTTGTCTTGACGTGACTCCTGAGGTTGTTGATGAGGCTGTCAGTGAAGGCTGCAACCTGATAGTTTCCCACCATCCACTGTTGTTTCACGGACTGAAACAAATTTCGCCTGACAGGCCTAACCAGCTTGCCCTGCTCAGGGCAATCACCCACGGGATATATATATACTCTTCCCATACGGCGCTTGACAACGCTCCGGAAGGAGTCTCCCATCAGTTGGGCAAGATGCTGGGACTGATGGATATTCAGGTCCTCTCTCCGCGTCAGACTGATCCCTCGACCGGGCTTGGAGTGATCGGTGACTTCCACTACGCCCTTTCGGAAGATGACTTTCTCAAGCGCGTCAAGGAGGTCTATCAAACAGAATCGCTTCGAGTGTCAGACTCTGGCAGATCTTGGCGGGGAGTGCAGAATGTGGCCTTGTGCAGCGGATCGGGGAGTGAATTCATCCCCGACGCCATAGCCGCCAGAGCCGATGCCTACATCACCTCCGACACCCGTTATCACGACTTTGTCGATTTCGGACGCGACATCCTGATAGTCGATACCGGCCATTTCGAAAGCGAAATCTGCACTAAGTCAATTTTTTCGGCCATTGTTTCAGAAAAATTTCCTAACTTTGCAGTCCGGCAGTCACGTGCCGAGCACAACCCTGTGCGCTACGTCTGAAAAATAAAAAATCCACATATACCAATATGGCGATAGAGCAAAACAAAAACGACCAGACCCTTTCTGTTGAGCAGCGACTCCGCGCTCTTTACGAACTTCAGACCATCCTCTCGGAAATCGACCGCATCAAGACCATCCGCGGCGAGCTTCCCGAAGAAGTCCGTGACCTGGAGGACAACATCGAGGGTCTTCACACCCGTGTCGATAAATTCAAAGCCGAGATCGAAGACCTCCGTCTGAAATCGGCCAAGGAGAAAAACAACATCGAGCAGGCCCAGGCACAGATTGCCACCTACAAGCAGCAGCTCGATAACGTGCGCAACAATCGCGAGTTTGATTTGTTATCTAAAGAGATTGAATATCAGACCCTCGAAATCCAGCTCTCCGAAAAGCGCATCAACCAGTATGCCCGCGAGATCGACAACAAGAATGCCGACATTGCCGCCGCCGAGGAAACCCTCACCGACCGCAATCACATTCTCGCCGACAAGCGCCGTCAGCTTGAAGAGATCGTCTCCGAGACCAAGAAAGACGAAGAGCGTCTCCGTCTGCAGGCCAAGGAACTCGAACCCCAGATCGACGCCCGCACACTCACCGCATTCAAGCGCATCCGCAAGAACGCCCGCAACGGCCTCGGCGTGGTCTACATCCAGCGCAACGCCTGCGGCGGCTGCTTCAACCGCATCCCGCCGCAGAAGCAGATGGAAATCAAGATGCACAAGAAGATCATAGTCTGCGAATACTGCGGACGCATCATGATCGACCCCGATCTCGCCGGTGTGACCGAAGGTGAAGCCTGAGACCCGTCCAAGGCTCCTGTCTGACGTCCAAACCGACTCTAAACAAAACTGAAAATTATGGAAAAGATTCTCCCCGGCAAATATGTCGAAATAAGCTACGACCTCTTTGAGGTTGCCCCTGACGGAACTGAAAACCTCGTCCACAGTGTCACTGAAGATGAACCCGAACGCTTCATATTCGGTGTGACCCAAGGCATGATCCTTCCCCTCGAACGCGCTCTCGACGGCCTTGAGCAGGGCAGGGAGTTTGATGTCCCCGTCAACGCCGGCGAGGGTTTCCCCTATAACCCCGACGACGTGGCCGAGCTCAGCAAGAGCATCTTCATGGTCGACGGGAAGTTTGACGCCGAAACTATCCGCGAGGGCGCATACATCCCCATGATGACAGCTGACGGCTACCGCATCACCGGAAAGGTGAAAAAGGTGACTGCCGACCATGTTGTCATGGACTTCAACCATCCCCTCGTAGGCAAGGATCTCCGTTTCAAGGGCAAAGTGGTCACCGTGCGTGACGCTACCCCTGAAGAACTCCACCCCTCATGCGGAGGGGGATGCTGCGGAGGTTGTGGCGACAATGGCTGCGGAGGCGACAACTCCTCATGCGGCTGTGACGGCTGCGGCAACTGATCCGTCTTGGCGCCGGGCCGTACACCAACCCCAATCAATTGCTTAATAATCTCAACACATTACCACAATTCATGGCAACAACTGCTGATTTTAAAAACGGTATGTGCCTCGACATCGACGGCAACTACTTTTTCATCGTTGAATTCCTTCATGTAAAGCCCGGCAAAGGTCCGGCTTTCGTCCGCACAAAACTCAAAAACGTAAAGACCGGCCGTGTCCTCGACAAGACCTGGAACTCAGGCGTAAAGGTCAACGAAGTGCGTATCGAACGCCGCCCCTACCAGTATCTCTACAAGGATGACATGGGCTACAACTTCATGCACACTGAAACTTTCGAGCAGGTAGCCCTCCCCGGCGAAAGCATCGACGGCGTTCAGTTCCTCAAGGAAGGTGACATCTGCGAAGCTATGGTTCACGCCGCTTCAGAGACTATCCTCACTTGCGAAATGCCCACCAGCGTAGTTCTCGAAATCACCTACACCGAACCCGGCATCAAGGGCGACACCGCCACCAACACACTCAAGCCCGCTACTCTCGAAACCGGTGCTGAGATCCGTGTGCCCCTCTTCTGCAACATCGGTGACAAGGTGCGCGTAGATACCCGCGACGGTTCATACGTTGAACGCATCAAGGAATAATCAGACTGACAGCTGCATCCGGACCTTAGATGGCCGGAATCCATAATGTCAAATAACAATGACGAGCCGGGGGAATTTTTTCTTCCTGGCTCGTCAGATGTTTTTGGGCAACTCTGCCCGGAGGTGTCATTGCGCACACACGGGCTACAATATATACACATATACACACTCGCAACAATCTCTTACCTCCTCCTCCCGAAACCCTTTATCAGAATCAAGAAACAGTACAATAGGTTATGAATATCAAAGAAATCTGTGATGGAATATACTATGTCGGAGTCAATGACCGCACTACCCACCGCTTTGAAGCCCTGTGGCCGTTGCCTGACGGTGTCAGCTACAATTCATATATAGTGAAAGGCAGCGCGAAAACGGCGCTGATCGACGGCGTGGAACTGAGTGCCTGCGACCGTCTGCGTGAAAATCTCATCGCAACCATCGGCGATGTCGCTCCTGACTATCTGGTGATAAACCATATGGAGCCTGACCATTCCGGCTCGGTCAGAGTGCTCCGCGGCATGTTTCCTGACATGACAATTGTCGGCAACGCCAAGACTCTCGAAATGGTCAGAGGCTTCTATGGCATAGCTGACAATGTGATGAGGATAGCTGACGGTGACTGCATCGACCTCGGCGGCCTGAGTCTGAAATTAGTCATCACCCCGATGGTCCACTGGCCGGAGACAATGATGACATACGTAGCGGAGAGGAAAGCGCTTTTCACCGGCGATGCCTTCGGTTGTTTCGGCGCTCTCTGCGGAGCGGTGACAGACTCCGACATGAACACCGAGCCTTATTTCCCGGAGATGTACCGCTACTATTCCAATATAGTTGGCAAATACGGCATGTTTGTAGGTAAGGCTCTTCAGAAAGTGGCTAACCTTGAGATGGATTTCATCTGCCCGACCCACGGACCGGTGTGGCACGAACAGATCGACCGTGTGGTCTCGATCTATGACCGTCTGAGCCGTTATGAAGCTGAGGATGGCGTGACGATAGTCTATGGCTCGATGTATGGCAACACCGAGGATATGGCTGAGGCGATAGCCTCGCGGCTTGCCGAAAGAGGCATCAGGAACATACGGATGCACAATGCTTCGGTCTCGCATCTGTCATACATTCTGAGCGACATTTTCCGTTACAAGGGACTGATTGTCGGCGCTCCTACCTATTCCAATACGCTTTTCCCGCCGGTGGAGGCTGTGATGAACGCAGTGAAGACCCGCGAGCTAAAAAACCGTGTCATAGGCACCTTCGGATCATTCACCTGGGCTCCGCAGGCTGTCAAGCGCATCAACCAGCTGATGGACGAAAGCAAACTTTACTGCGACGAAGTTGTTTCAGTTGAAGCGAAGCAGGCTCCCGGAGCCGATGCGATAGCCGAGTGCCGCCGGCTGGCCGACTCGGTAGCCGACCGCATTCTCCGGAGCTGAATCAGTATATTTGACCATATTATAAAGCTGACAGACTGAAGATGAAGACAAGCGACAACCGGATAGAGCGACATCCTTTTCCGCCGTTCATACCCACTGACGCGAAGGTGCTGATCATGGGCACTTTCCCTCCCAAGCCGCTGCGCTGGTCAATGGAGTTTTATTACCCGAACAAGACCAATGACTTCTGGCGTGTGATGGGAATAATCTTCTATGACGACGTGGACCATTTCCGTCTGCCCGACGGCGCTTTCGACGAGGCTCTCATACGCGCCTTTCTTGAAGAGAAGGGCATAGCGCTCCATGACACCGCGGCTGCTGTGATCCGACTGAAAGACAATGCCTCCGACAAGTTTCTTGAAATCATCGAGCCGGTCTGCCTCGAAGCCTTGCTTGAGCGAATGCCCGGCTGCCGTTTCCTTGCCACCACCGGCGAGAAAGCTGCCGGAGTGCTTGCGGGGCTGACCTCTACAGCAGTCCCGAAGATAGGAGAGTGGACATCGGCCGTGTGGCCGGCTGACGGACGAGTGCTTCAGATGACCCGTATGCCGTCGACCTCGCGGGCCTATCCGCTGGCTGTAGACCGTAAAGCCGATGCCTACAGAGAGTTTTTCCGCAAGGCCGGACTTGTCTGAGACAATCTTCCCTCCTGTCAGTCTCCATCCAGATAATCGAATTTTTTAATTTTAGAGAAGTATTTAATCACATGTTAGATCTCATTCCGCTTTTGGCACTGTTTGACCCGGCCGGCATTATGGCCGACTTTTTCCGTGCCGACCCAATGACAGTCTACCTGCTTGTCCTTGGCTTCATGGTCATCGAAAGTTCCTTCATTCCCTTCCCTTCGGAAGTGATAGTCCCGCCTGCGGCCTATCTGGCCTGCACCAAGGGGGATGTCAACATAATAGCCGTGGTCGGCCTTGCGACAGTAGGGGCTATCATCGGTGCGCTGATCAACTACTATCTGTCAGTCTGGATAGGCCGTCCGATAGTCTATCGTTTCGCCAACAGCCGCATAGGCCATGCCTGTCTGATCGATGAGGCCAAGGTGCGTCATGCCGAGGAGTATTTTGACCGCCACGGTGCTGCGTCGACCTTCATCGGCCGTCTGATTCCGGCTGTGCGCCAGCTCATTTCCATTCCTGCCGGACTTGCGCGCATGAATGTGGGCAAGTTTGTGCTTTTCACCGGACTGGGCGCTCTGACCTGGAACGTGGTTCTCGGAGCTCTCGGCTACTGGCTGGGCAAGATGGTGCCTCAGGAGCAGCTTTATGCGAAGGTAGAGGAGTATAACGACTATCTGACTTACGTGGGGCTTGCCATCGGAGTGGTCTGCGTGGGAGTCATTCTCTGGAATGCTTTCAAGCCGCGCCAAAAGAGTGCTGGAGTCTGAGCGCGTCGCCGCCGTCTCTCGCTCAGGAATGACTGGGATGACCCCGTGCCGTCAACTTTTAGAGCCGAACCGACCCGAATTGAAAAATAAATGCGTACTTTTGTGGTGTCGTCCGTCAGCAGCGGGCGGCACCGCATTATTTTTTATTATATCACAGTCATGATTCAAGTCGCCCCCTCGTTGCTCGCAGCTGATTTCGCCCGTCTGGGCGAGGAAGTAAGCATGGTCAACAAAAGCCGTGCGTCACTCATTCACATTGATGTGATGGACGGGATGTTTGTCCCCAACATCACCATCGGTTTCCCGGTGATCAAAGCCATCAGCCGTATTGCCGAAAAGCCTCTGGATGTCCATATGATGGTCTGCGATCCGGGCCGTTATGTAGATCAGGTCCGTGAGGCCGGAGCGGAGATAATGAATGTCCACTGGGAGGCATGTACCCATCTCGACAGCGTAATCCGCTCAATCCGCTCGGCCGGAATGAAAGCGGCCGTGACGCTCAATCCGGCCACTCCGGTGATGCTGCTGCGCGACGTGATCCGCGATCTCGACATGGTGCTTCTCATGAGCGTCAACCCCGGCTTCGGCGGTCAGAACTTCATCCCTAACACAGTCCGCAAAGTCCGTGAGCTGCGCTCGCTTATAGCCGAAAGCGGTTCGGAAGCCGTGATCGAGATTGACGGAGGAGTGAATCTTGAAACCGCGCCCGCGCTTATCGAAGCCGGTGCCGACATTCTTGTGGCCGGAAGCTATGTGTTCAGGGCTTCCGATCCGTTCAAAGCCATTTCAGACCTTATTGACCTCAGCGAATGAATATCCGCGACATCCGAATAGAGAATTTCGACTATCCTCTGCCTGACGAACGCATTGCCAGGCATCCTCTCGCTCAGCGCGACCGCTGCCTGCTGCTCTTCAAAGACAGCGACGGAGCTCTCAGCACCCGCAGTTTCCACGAACTGCCCGGTCTGCTCCCGGCAGGCTCGATGCTTGTCTACAACAACACCCGTGTCATCAACGCGCGCCTGCGTTTCCGCAAGGGCGAGGCTGCCGACGGAGCTCTGATCGAGATCTTCTGTCTCGAACCTGTAGAGCCGGCTGACTATGCCTGTAATTTCGCCTCTGTTTCGGGCTGCTCATGGACCTGCTTCGTAGGCAACTCCAAGCGCTGGAAAAGCGGCGAACTGCTGATGCCGCTGAGCATCGACGGCCATGATTTCACTCTGCGCGCCACCCGTGTGAGCCGTGAGGGCAACACTTCGGTGGTCCGTTTCGACTGGGATGACCGGGAGATTACCTTCAGCCGCATAATCTCGGCAGTGGGCGAGATCCCGATTCCGCCCTATCTCAACCGCGGAACGGAGGAGAGTGATTCCACGGACTATCAGACCGTATTCTCTCACATCGACGGATCAGTGGCCGCTCCGACCGCCGGACTGCACTTCACGCCTGAGGTGCTTGAGGCGATAGACGCCGTGGGGATAGCGAGGCGCGAACTGACGCTCCATGTGGGCGCCGGAACTTTCCAGCCGGTGAAGTCAGATACCATCGGCGAGCACGACATGCACAGCGAGTTCATAGCCGTGGACCGCAGTCTGATCGGCGAACTCGCCGCGACTGAGCGCCGGATCATAGCCGTAGGCACCACTTCGGTTCGCACTCTGGAGAGTCTCTACCATCTCGGCTGCCGTCTGGCTGCCGGACTGCCGGCCGATGTGCTGCCGCAGTGGTATCCCTATGACCCCTCGCATCCTGATCTTCCGGTAGCCGAAGCCATGAAGGCGATTCTCTCGCATCTTGACACTACGGGTGAGAATACGTTTGTGGCTTCGACCCGTCTGATGATAGCTCCGGGCTATCGCTATCGGGTGGTGAAGGGGATGGTCACGAATTTCCATCAGCCGAAGTCTACGCTTCTGCTGCTTGTATCGGCTTTTCTGGCTTCTGATCCGGCCAATCCGGACTGGCGCGAAATCTATGACTACGCTTTGGCTGACAGCCGTTACCGCTTTCTGTCATACGGCGACGCCTGTCTCTTTCTTTAGGCGGGTGGTTTTGCATTGAGTGTGTGGGAGTTAGAGGATTTTGTTGTGCGGGTGTCAGAGGGTTTTGTTCTTGGTTCTTTCCGGGAGTGTTCTTTCCTTTTGCATTGACGGCAAGGCATCTTGGGAGTGGAGGAGTATGCAGGCGGTGGAGTGAAAAAGCTGCATTGCTGTCAACACAATGCAAAGATAAGGCCCGATACAGGCCGAAAAGGTGCGATAATGCGGAGAGATCCACAATTTATGCGTAACTTTGCCGTCCTGACATTCAAAACAACGCAATAACCGCTATGGCAAAGCAGGAATATATCGACAAAAACAAAGAATGGCTTCGGGCCAAGGCCCAGGAGCCCGGAGTGAAACCGCTTGACAAGGGTATTTTCTATAAGGTGATCTCAAAAGGCCGCTCTGATGCGCCGAAGCCCAACCGCAACAGTGTGGTTGTGGTCCACTACACCGGCACCACCATCAACGGAAAGAAATTTGACAGCTCGCGTGGCGGCACGGCTCCGGCCATGCGTCTGCGGGATCTCATCCAGGGCTGGATCATAGCCCTGCAGCAGATGTGGGTAGGCGACCGCTGGGAGATATATCTGCCTGCCGAAATGGGCTATGGCCGCTTCTCACAGCCCGGCATTCCCGGCGGATCGACCCTCATTTTTGACATCGAACTTCTCGGTGTAGGCTGACAGAAAATCAATTAAGAGGATGTTTCATTAATGTTATGAAACACCCTCTTATATTGACGCCTCATGTCGGAATTGCATGGTTAGAATGTGCGTTTGGAAATCTCTTTCAGTATGTCGCGGTCTGAGAGATAGGCGCCGTTGGCATCGGAGTTGCCGATGGTTTTGGAAATGCGACAATACGCTATGGCGAGGCGGGCCTTGTTTTCCGTAATGGCAGTCTGAATCAGTTCGTATTCATCCGGCGAAAATACCGCACGCAGTGTTTGGGGACGGAATACTTCGAAAGATTTGCCTGAAAGAAAGTCGGAGGTGATTTGATTGCCTGCCTTATAGCTGTCGGCCAACAGTTTGGTCAGTCGGGCTTCCTGTGCGGGAGTGACGATTACTGCCTTTTTCAGCAGTTCTATGAACAGAGGTATGGTTTCTTCCGCCTGACGGTTGCAGACAGCATTGAAGCGATAGTCGTGTTTAAGAAAGTCGATGGCCGCGCGGTCGCTGTCGAATCCGTAGAGTCCGCTACCGGGGCTGAAAAACGCATTGCCGAAGTGTTCGAGATATAGGCTTGTGAAATTTGCAACCGAGCCGAATTCGCTGACAATGAAGTCTGAAAGACTGTCAAATGTCCGGTCTGTACTCATGTAGCGGGTCTGTCCGCCGTCACGGTAGCCGATATAACGGATGTCCCGTGGTATGAATTCAAAGCGTATGTCGGGGCATGGATTGAAAATGAACACACTGTCGACCGTGTTGAGAATTTCAGTCTGAGAGTCAGACAGCGGCAGGCTCTTACTCATTTTTGACAACTTGAACCGGCCTTTTTCCGAATAATCGTTGAGCCAGTAGAGTTCAGTGCCATTCTTCTGATCGGTCGTCAAGAAAAAACAATTCCTGTCATCTCCTGATCCGAAAGCTTTGCCGATGGCCGATTCAAAGCAGATGGGAGAATAATCCACCACGGGAATAATCTTTGCCGATGCGCGTATTTTCGCCACACTGACATCCTGCGACATGGCCCAAAGACTGCTCAGGGCCACTACACAGATGGAGAGAACTGATTTCATAATATAACTTATTTGAGTTGTGAGCAATGCAAATATAGGAATTAGTAGGCGGATTTGCAATAGTTTGTTGAAATTGATCAGAAAAGAGCGCAGCATTAGTTCATATCCGATTTTGAAAGTATGAGAAATTGACATATGCAATATTAGCTTATTCGGAGTCTAGGGATTATAAACAAATGCTGCACTCTTGAATTTTATGTTCTAAGTTTATTGTTTGGGAGTGATTATTCTCGGATCATAGACATTTTTGAAATAAACATAATGATCACCAGGATCTACAGGATCATAATATTTAAATTGTGATTTATAGGTATTGACTTCTATCAATACAACGGCGTGTGTAACATTGAAAACGCCATCCGGTTTAATTCGACAGCATGCTATTCGGTTGTTATACTTGATTTGTGATATTAAATCGTTCTGGCCAAGAGGGAGAGTTGCATTAAACCAATGGTTTAGACCATTATGCTAGTCTTCAGTGTTTAAGCTTATGCCTAAGATTGAGCCAGACTCACTCCTAATAATTTTGTCATCGAAGTAGTTGATAATGTCTTCACGGAAAATTTTCATTCCTAACTTTGAACCACAGTATTGGATCGCTCCGATCACGCATTCTCCATTCCCAACAGTAGAGATTTCTGAACGGGAATCAGAAAGAGATCTAATAGGGGCGTCTTCAAGAGGCATTTGCCATTGTGGTTCGTCCAACTCGTTTTGGCAACTTGTCACGCTTAATGAAAAAATGGTAAAAATGGTAAGCGTTTTTAATAAAGATGTAATTTTCATAAGACGATGAATTTAATTGATAAAAAATAGAGTCCCTTCAAATATTTGGTTCTGGTCAGTCTGACATATGATTGTGTATTCTCCTAAAAGGCTGGGGATTTCGGTTTCCGGATTTGTACGCGATATAGTGCCGATCCATACAGGTCCGGTTTCATCGTTCAACGAAACGTTCATATAAGTAGCATCATCCGGAAATGACAGGCTTATATGACCTATGGAATATTGACATACCAAATAGATCTTGGCGGGAGATTTCGGGCGATGGGTTGGAGTGTTACGAGGAAGGATAGTCGTAATTGATTTTTCATTATTTGATAATTTTTGCTCTCCATGAATAGTTGACGAGCAAAGGAACAATAATGAAATTGTAATGAAGAGATGGGTGAATTTAGACATAATTTTTTAGTTTTTGACATTACAAAATTAGATAGATTAATGTCTAAAAACTAAAAATAGTGGATTTTGTATTAGGCGGAGACTCGTAGTATGTAGTTGATTTACAGGTGTGTATATTGATGCCTGATGCTAAAATTAGGCGTGTGTAAATGATGTTATGCTAAAATACTATTAATCAGTGTATTATGAAGTAGATAAAACTAAAGTACTGAATTTGAGAATGACAGATTGTTGTTATATAAGTGATTAGGATATGGCTTTCAGGTATATTTCTTTATTGGGGCTTGCTGAAAGGCGAAATTTTGCTTTCAGGCGCTTGCGGCGGTCGTAGATCGCTGTGATTTTTGCTTCTCCGAGAAATATGGCAATTGCTGAGTTGGAGAAGCCTAAAACAGAGAACATGAAAAGTCGGAAATCGGGATCTTTTAGATCAGGAAACTCGTTGCGGAGCTTAATCAAAATATTGTTGTGATGTCTGTTGACCAAAGTTTCAAGTTCGCTGAGTTTTTTGCTGTCTGAAGAATATTGATCAATTAAAGATGTAATTTCTTCTGAGATCCGTTTTTTAGCTACTCTTGAAGGAGCCTCATATAGAGTGCGGCAAAGATTGTCAATCACAGTGAAGCGTTCAGCGAGAAGAGACTGAATGGTAGCCTGTGACTTGGCATCTTTTGCAAGCAGCTCACTGAGATTGCGCGCAATCTCCACATTATTATTGATTATTTCTAATTTGCGTTTACGATAGCGGATCAGATATATCGCAGCAATAGTGAGCAATAAGACTGTAATAATGATTATGCTGATTGCAATGGCTTTGGTCGATTTCAGCCGGGCTTCATTGAGATTTCGTTCTGAAACATAAAACTCTCTCATTGAGGTTCCGAGCGACTGTGACATGACGGACCGAAGGATGCTGTCAGTAAAATGGTTCAGATCCTCAAGTACAATTATGGCTTCTGATGTAGACCCTGAGGCTTTGCAGATTTTGTATTGCAGCCAAGCGTTCATCCCGTGTCCGGCTGTGCTGAATCTTTCCGAAAGTTCGGACGCTTTGGCTATATCTCCGATATGAACATTTGCAAGCCCATAATATATAGAGTACCTGCCAGTAGCGAGATTAGATTCACAGACTTCAGCTAAATATGGAATGGCTTTGCTGTAATCGCCTGAATTTATATGTGTCACACCAATGGATCGGATGGCTTCTATATAAAGTGTAGTATCATTATATTTTGTCGCCGAGTCGATCAGTTGCTTACTTAAGGCAATAGCATCTTCATTTTTTTCAGCCGCTGCATAGGTCTTTGCCAGGTCGAGGATCGCATAGTTGATATGAGGCTGGCGGTGGGAGAGGCGGAAGTTTTCGAGTTCGATTTCGGAGAATTCGATTTCCTCGGCAGTATGATAGTTTTCGTGATAGATGTCGGCGATCATGCGGGCCGACATGGCTATCCAGAATTTGTCGTCAAGCCGGACTGCGAGATCATAAGCCTTGAAAAGCGCCGTGAGGCTTCGGGCATAGGCCTTGCGGTTGAAATTCAGTTCTCCGAAATAGTGGAGGGCAAGCATGAGATGATGGCTGTCATCGGTCGACTCGAAATAGCTGACGGCGGTTGAGATCAGCGAATCGTTTGTCTCGGTTATGTAGTTTTTGGATCGGGCCTGAGTGAGCAGGAGGGCGTGGAGCGCACGGGCTTGGCTACCGCGGAGCTCTTCGCGCGGAATATCTTCGAGGATGGAGAGTGCAGAATCAGGATATTGGTCCATGATGCCCTCGGCCTCCTGAATGGTATGGGTGTGAGGTGAAGAGCAGCTGTGAGACAGCAGCGAAAGCAGCATGAGCAGTATGAAGTGGAAAAGATGTCTGTGCATGTGGAAGAGAGTGGCGGGCTATGTGTCTGTAGAGTGGAGCTGCGTCTCTGTGCCGGTTGGGTCAGACGCCGAGGGTGTAGAGAGGCGAGGGGTCGAAGCGGGGGAGTGCCACGAGGTGGACGCGGGGTTCGTCAGTGGGGATGGCTGTGTCCTTGAGGTCGATCATGCCGTTGCCGAAGCGGGTCACTCCGACGCCGGCGAGAGCCGACGAGACGGCGCGCAGGGCGCGGTCGGGGCTGTTGTTGTCATTGGAAAGGTGGCAGAGGAAGATGTTGCGCAGCTGCGGAGTGTAGATGCTTGCGAGAAACTCGGCGGCCACGCGGTTGTCGAGATGGCCGTTGGAGGCCTCGATGCGGGCTTTGAGATATTCGGGGTAGCGGCCTTCGCGGAGCATCCGCAGGTCATAGTTGGCCTCGATCATGATGTAGTTGGCCCGGCGCATGTAGTGGTCCACACGCTCGCTGATGCAGCCGAGGTCGGTGGCGACGGCGAAGCGGCAGTCGCCGTTGGTGATGAAGAAGCCGGCATTGTCGGCGCCGTCGTGCATCACCTCGAAGGGGGTCACCTCGAAGTTGCCTATGCGGAATGGGAATTCCTTGTAGACTGGCGAGTGATAGTCTTTGATGCGGCGCGAGATGTTGTGGCGGCGGAGTATGCCGTTGAGGGTCTTTGGAGTGCAGTAGACGCGCAGGTGGCGGTAGCGCCTGAGCAGCGGGTAGACGTCGCGTATGTGGTCGCCGTGGTCATGGGTGAGGCATATTCCGGCCACACGGTCCATCGAGATGCCGTTGCGGCGCAGGCCTTCGACCACCTTGGCCACTTCCACTCCGGCGTCGATGAGGAAGCCTCCGCTGCGGTCGCCTATGTAGGAGCAATTGCCTGAGCTTCCGCTGCCGAAGCTCATGAAGAAGATGCGGTCAGAGGCTTGGAACTCAGGGAGTTCGTCGATCGCCGGCTGTTCGCGGCGGTATTTGCGCGCGATTTCGTCCATCTTCTTGTCGGGTATGATGCTGAAATCGCTCTCGGAGCCTTCGTTGAAGTCGTCAAGAGAGTCGAAAAGTCCCGGCATAGGGAGTCTGGAGGGTTTGCGCAGATTTGCCATGAGCAGCGTGTGGGGTGGATTTTATGCTTGTTTTCTTTTTTTGGGGGGGATGGTTCAGGTGTAGAGGAGGAAGATGGAGGGAATTTTGTCGAAGTCATACTTACGGCGCGCCCAGGCTGAGAGCGGAAGGGTGACTATCGACTGGCGCGGGCCGGTGATGTCAGAGGCCACGCAGAGTCTCATGGACGGAGGTAGCGATGAGGCAAGCTCGGCGATGAGGCGGTTGTTGCGGTAGGGGGTCTCGATGAAAATCTGGGTCTCGCCCTCCTGACGGATGCGTCGCTCCATGTCGCGCAGGCGCAGGCTGCGGGCTTTTGACTCGTAGGGGAGATAGCCGCGGAAGGCGAAGGTCTGGCCGTTGAATCCTGAGCCCATGAGCGAGAGCAGTATGCTTGACGGGCCTACGAGGGGCACAACTTCGAGCCCTTCGGCCTGGGCTATGCCCACAAGGTCGGCTCCGGGGTCGGCCACGGCCGGACAGCCGGCTTCGGAGATGACTCCTACAGGCTCTCCGGCGCGGAGAGGGGCAAGCATGGCGCTGACTTCGGTCGGAGCCGTGTGTTCGTCAAGCACGGTAAACGAGAGCGAGTCGATGTCGATCGAGCGGTCGCAGCGTTTCAGGAAACGGCGCACGGTGCGGACGTTCTCGACCACGAAGTGTCTGATGGCTCGGAGCACCGCGAGATTTCTTTCGGGAATCACGTCGCTGACCGACGCATCGCTCATGGTCGACGGAATCAGATAGAGGGCCGGGCGCAGCGGCGAGGCTGCGGCTTTGCTTTCTTCGCTTGTCATCCTACTGATCCTTCAAGGGTTATCTGGAGCAGATTCTGGGCCTCGACGGCAAACTCCATCGGGAGCTTGTTCATGACCTCCTTGGCATAGCCGTTGACAATCAGGGCTATGGCTTCTTCGGTGGGAATGCCGCGCTGGTTGCAGTAGAAGAGCTGGTCTTCGGAGATCTTGGATGTTGTGGCCTCGTGTTCCACTATGGCGCTGTCATTCAGGATGTCGATGTAGGGGAAGGTGTGGGCACCGCAGTTGCTGCCCATCAGCAGGGAGTCACACTGGGTGTAGTTGCGGCAGCCTGAGGCATCGGGAGCCACCTTGACAAGCCCGCGGTAGGAATTCTGCGAATGTCCGGCCGAGATGCCCTTCGAGACGATGGTCGATGTGGAGTTCTTGCCGATGTGGATCATCTTGGTGCCGGTGTCGGCCTGCTGATAGTTTTTGGTGACGGCCACAGAGTAGAACTCGCCGCGCGAATAGTCGCCTTTGAGCACACAGGAGGGATATTTCCATGTGATTGCCGAGCCGGTCTCCACCTGGGTCCATGAGAGTTTGGAGTGGTCACCGCGGCAGAGTCCGCGTTTGGTGACGAAGTTGTAGATGCCTCCGCGGCCCTGGGCATCGCCGGCATACCAGTTCTGCACGGTTGAATATTTCACCTCCGCGCGGTCTTCCACAATGATCTCCACAATTGCCGCATGAAGCTGGTTTTCATCGCGCATGGGAGCCGTGCAGCCTTCGAGGTAGCTGACATAGGCATCGTCGTCGGCTACTATGAGAGTGCGCTCGAACTGGCCTGTGCCTGAGGCGTTGATGCGGAAGTAGGTTGAAAGCTCCATAGGGCAGCGCACACCCTTGGGGATGTAGACAAACGAGCCGTCGGAGAAGACTGCCGAGTTGAGGGCGGCGAAGAAGTTGTCGCGGTAGCTGACCACTGAGCCGAGATATTTCTTGACCAGATCAGGATAGTCGCGGACGGCTTCCGAGATCGAGCAGAAGATTATGCCCTTCTCGGCAAGCTTCTCGCGGTGGGTGGTCTTGACGCTGACGGAGTCCATCACGGCGTCGACGGCCATGCCCGCAAGGGCTTTCTGTTCCTGCAGGGGTATGCCGAGGCGGTTGAATGTGTCGAGAAGCTGCGGGTCGACTTCATCGAGGCTTTCGGGGCCTTTGGCCTTGGAGCGCGGCTCGGCGTAGTAGCTGATGGCCTGGTAGTCGATCGGCGGAATGTCGAGATGGGCCCAGGTGGGCATTTCGAGTGTCTGCCAGTAGCGGAAGGCTTTCAGACGGAATTCGAGGAGCCACTCAGGCTCGCCCTTTTTTGCTGAGATGAGGCGCACCACATCTTCGCTGAGACCCACGGGTATGATCTCGGTGTCGATGTCGGAGGTGAAACCGTATTTATATTCGTCGGATGTCGCGCGGTTGAGCAGCGCGTCGCTGTCCGGCTTTTGGTTCAGTTTGTCTTTGTTGTCCATATTTTCCATGACTCGGAGGGTATTGATCAGAGGCTTTTCAGCGGCCTCTTATATGGTTGTTTCGGTTGGTTGGGGAGCCTTGTCGATGCTATTGATGTGGCAGCCGTCGTCGCCCGTGACAAAGGGCAACAGCGCACCGAGCACCCAGGGGGCGAAGCGGGCCGTGAGAAGCACCACCCGGCCCCCGCACAGATGAGATTTCTCTGACAGACGGGCTGAGGGAAACACGGCTATGTAGAGGTTGAGGAGCAGGCTGACGAGCAGAAAGTATTTTGCCACGGCAAAGGCCGCGCCGGTAATGCGGTCGAGCGGACCGAGCAGAACGGCATGGCTCACCATACGCATTACTTTGGCTATCAGGATTACTCCGTAATAGGCCACCAGATAGACCAGAGCGTTGGCTATGATCGAGACGGAGGCACGGCTGACGGCTGATGCCTGCCAGTCGGGATTGCTGCCTGAGAGCATTTCGGCAACCGGCTGGCCGAGGGTGCGGCAGGCTATGATGGCGACCACGATGGCCGCCAGAGATCCTAACTGCTTGATGATTCCCTTGCGGAAGCCATACCAGGCCGAGCCGATGAATATCAGCAGCAATATGATATCGAGAACTGTCATGAGAGGGTGTGGTTGTTGGTACTTATATATTTGGATGCAAATTTAACAATTTATTTGCAAAGAGTGTTGAAATGCAGACAGGAAAACGGTGTCGGCACCCAGCTACCACCCGGCCCTCGGCGGTTTCCCGCAACCCGAAATGTTAAAAACGATTCGAAAAAGAAGGGGAGATGAACAAATAAAAATGGACTAATGTTATAAAATCAAAATCGGCAAACCGAACACTACAAACCCCCAGGGCAAGCGTGTCCGGGATGAATATTCATAGTGATCTTACTAAAAGACTATTTAAAAAAGAGAGTTTACTAAAAAATCGTGTTTCATTTTAATTTTGTGAGAGAATGAAAAAGAATTTATTAATCGTGGCAGCTTTAGGCGGCATGTTCTGGAGCGCCAGTGAGGCTAATGCACAGGAGACAATCACCGGTGTGGTGGTAGAAGAAACTCCAGTATTGGTTCAGGACGTAGAGTGCAAGGACATCTACACTCCCGGCTCATGGAAAGACAACTGGTTTATCCAGCTCGGCGCCGGTATCCGCTCGCCATTTGTGGAAAATGTCCGCTCTGACGGCAAAAGCGACGACCGCCATATTACCGCCATATATAACCTCGGTGTAGGCCGCTGGATCTCACCATACTTAGGCTTCCGCTTCTCTGCCTATTACGGCTCGATGCACTGGAATAAAGGCGTGACCGCTTCTGCCCGTGTAGCCAACCTCAACGTTGACTTCATGTGGGATATGTTCAACTCCATCGGCGGTTACCGTCCCAAACGAGTGTTCTCGATCGTGCCTTACATCGGACTCGGCGGATCTTATGTCTACCACTTCCATCCTGTGGTTGGCAACATCCAGGACCGCAAGGGCGACGGCATCAAGTCAAACCAGTGGCTTCTCCCCGTGTCGGCAGGTCTGCAGCTCCGCTTCCGTCTCAGCGAATATGTTGACTTCTTCGCAGAAGGCCGCGCGATGTTCTACGGCGACAACTTCAATAACGAAGCCTACGGACGCCCCATCGACATCGATCTCTCAGCAGTTGGCGGTTTCACCTTCCACCTCACAGGCTCGAAGTTCAAACGCTACAATCCCTGTGACTACGTTGACTACATCAACAACGCCAACGCCCAGATCAACGACCTTCGCGGTGCTCTCGCCACCACTTCTGCAGCCCTTGCAGCAGCCCAGGCCCAGCTTCCCTGCCCCGATGTCACTGTCGTAGAACCCGCACCTGCCGTGACACTCCTCCCCACCGTGCGTTTCAAGATCAACTCAGCCTACGTATCTTCAGAGGAAATGGTCAACGTCTACAACGTAGCCGAATACCTCAAGGCCAACCCCAACACCTCTATCGTGGTCCGCGGCTATGCTGACGAAGACACCGGCACATCTGAATACAACATGAAGCTTTCAGAACGCCGCGCCCAGGCTGTAGCTGACATCCTCGTAGGTGACTACGGTATTGACTCTTCTCGCCTCGTGCTTGAAGCCGCCGGCAGCAACACCCAGGTTTACGACACCAACGACTGGAACCGTATCGTGATCTTCGCCGTTCCCGAATAACGGACCATAACCTTTCAGCTGCCACTGCACATAGGAAAGATATTCCTCTCCCGCCTCGACTTTAGAAAACCGAGTTTTCTTTCAAAACAATAATTGACGTTTGCGACCCGCCTGGCCCTCCGCCGAGCGGGCCGCTTACATTTGCTGCGGGTTCTTTGACCGCTCAGGCGTGATCCGGACAGCGATGCCTCGTAGGGGCTATGTTTTCGAGTCATTTAGGAAAGTTACGATTCCATCCTTAACATGTTTTCATATCGGAAGTTTGACTGATGAAGTTCGGGATGTGGTGACAGGATGATGTATAAACATTGCAAATTTGAATTAAACATGTTATTTTTGTGTCTTATCACAGAATATAATATACGAATTTGAAATCATGAATAACTCTCCTGATAGAGCGTTGACCGAAAAAGGTGAAGGCTTGACGGGCTGTGGCGCCGGAAGTGGGCGCATTCAGTTTGTCGATACGGCAAAAGGCATCTGCATTTTATTGGTGGTCATGTATCATGCGGGACTGGTGGACAATGATACTCCTTGTTTAAGTATGCTGAGAATGCCGTTTTATTTTACATTGTCAGGTCTGTTCTTTAAAGATTATGGCGGATTCAGAACCATTCTGAAGAAAGTCAATAAGCTGTTGGTGCCGTTTGTTTTTTTCTACACTCTCAGTTATCTGTCATTCGCCGCAATCAGGGTTATGGCAGGACAGGAGGTGGAGATTCCGTTTTTCGCATTCGTCACATCGAAAGAAATGGTCAATGTGGCATTGTGGTTCCTGTTGGCTCTGTTCTGGACCAACGTCTGTTTCTTTATGATATATAAGGCAAGCACAAACCGTTGTGTGACGGCATTGCTGAGTCTTGCAGTGGGGGGCGGCGGTATGATCTGTTTTGATCATTATGGTGTCAGGCTCCCTTTGTTCATTGATTCCGGAATTGCCGTTGTGCCGTTCTATTGTCTGGGATATATGCTGAAATCGACAGATATATTGTATCCGAACCGTTATGACAGATATGCTCTTCCGGCGGCTGCGGTGCTGATCGCGGCTGCCGTTTGGTGTTTCTTTTTCGGTGACAGGCCCTATGTCAGTTTCAGGACATTATACATAGGGGAAAATTTCCTGCTTTACTATGTAGGGGCGATATCGGTGGTGATAGCTTTTATGCTGCTCTGTAAAACGGCCGGGGCTGTGGCGGGACTCAGGTATGTAGGGCGTTATTCCCTGATCGTGCTGGGCGTACATGTTGCGGTAATGTCGGTTGCCTCACGCGGACTGGAGTTTTTCGGGATGAGCCCGGATGATGCATATTACAGTCTCGCTGTATTTCTTCTGACTGCGATGCTCAGTATCGCCCTGATTCCGGTACTGAAAAGACTGTTTCCAAGGTTTACGGCTCAGAGAGACCTGATAACAGACAACATGCTTCGGAGACTCGGATCCGGCAGGTCGGAGACACGGAGTGTGGAGGGCTGACAGATGTGGCTCTGCTGCGCTGTGACGGCGCTCTGGGATGAAGTTGGCAATCTTGGGCTGATTGATGTGGTCAAACCCAAGATATTTTGCTAATTTTGCAGGGTAAACGGGGAGCCGGGGCGTGAGAGCCGGCCGGTTCCGGAATCAATCAGAATATGAGTGTTATCATTTTAGGTATAGAGTCGTCGTGCGATGATACGTCGGCGGCTGTCATCCGCGACGGGGTGCTGCTGAGCAATGTGATTGCCTCGCAGCAGGTCCATGCTGAGTTCGGAGGTGTGGTGCCGGAACTGGCGTCGCGCGCGCATCAGCAGAATATCGTGCCGGTGGTCGACACGGCGCTCAAACGAGCCGGTGTGGCCAGGGAAGAGCTCAGCGCCATCGGTTTTACACGCGGTCCGGGCCTGCTCGGCTCGCTGCTGGTGGGTACGAGTTTTGCCAAGGGCATGTCGCTCGGCCTGCGCATCCCTATCGTCGATGTCAATCATCTTCATGGCCATGTGCTGTCACATTTCATCCGCCGTAATGAGGATGACCGTGTGCCTGAATATCCTTTCATCTGCCTGCTGGTGTCAGGCGGTAACAGCCAGATAATACTTGTCAGGAACTATAATGACATGGAGATCCTCGGCCAGACCATCGATGATGCCGCCGGCGAGGCTTTCGACAAGTGTGCCAAGGTGATGGGGCTGCCTTATCCGGGCGGTCCGCATATCGACCGCCTGGCCGCCGAGGGCGATCCGAAGCGTTTCCGCTTTGCCAAGCCCCACATTCCGGGTCTGGACTATAGTTTCAGCGGGCTGAAAACGTCGTTTCTCTATACTCTCAGAGACGAGATCAGGAAGAACCCCGATTTCATAGAGCAGAACAAGGCCGATCTTGCGGCTTCGCTGCAGCGTACAATCATCGAGATACTTATGGACAAGCTTGACAAGGCTGTCAGACAGACCGGCGTCACTACGGTGGCTATCGGCGGCGGTGTGTCGGCCAACTCCGGTGTGCGCGATGCCGTGGCTGACTACTGCAGCCGCCGCGGCCTGACTGCGTTTATCCCTGAGAGGGTGTTTACAACCGACAATGCCGCTATGGTGGCTATAGCTGCCTATTACAAATATCTCGACCGGCAGTTCTGCCGCTACGATGAGGTGCCTTATGCCCGCGTGAAAGTATAAGAGCTTGTTTTTTAACGACCTCTAAGTTCAGGTTTAATTTCTATAAGCTAATGAAAGTATCAGTAATAGTGATCGGCGACGAGATTCTGCTCGGCCAGGTCACAGACACAAATTCAGGTGACATTGCCCGCCATATAGCTCCCTATGGATGGGAGGTGGGCGATGTGCAGGCTGTGGGCGATGAGGCTGACGAGATCCGTCTGGCCATCGACCGTGCGTTTGAACAGAGCGATGTGGTGCTTACCACCGGTGGCCTCGGCCCGACCAAGGATGACATTACCAAAGGGGTGATGCGGGACTATTTCGGAGGTGAGTTGCGTGAGGACCCGGCTGTGCTTGCCAATGTGAAGGACGTGGTGAGCCGCCGAGGGTTTAGGATCAATAACCTGACGGCTGCGCAGGCCATAGTGCCGACTTCGTGCAGGGTTATCCAGAACCGTGTGGGCACGGCGCCGATAATGTGGTTTGAGAAGGGCGGGAAGGTGCTTGTGGCTATGCCCGGAGTGCCTTTCGAGACCCGCGAGATGTTTACATCTGAGGTGTTTCCGCAGTTGCGCGAGAAGTTCAAGTCCGATGTTGACATAGAACATGCCGTGCTGATGGTCACGGACTATACCGAGAGCGCTCTGGCCGAGAAGATTGCTCCCTGGGAAGAGGCTCTGCCTGAGTATCTTCACCTTGCCTATCTGCCTAAGCCCGGCCTGATACGCCTGCGCATCGACGGTGCCCATCGCGATCGTGATTTCATAGCGTCGGAGGTGAAGCGTGCGGCCGGCGAGCTTGCCGCCATGCTCGGTGATGCGGTGATCGCGACCGAAGATCTGACTCCGGCTCAGATTCTGCTGCAGCGCTGCCGGGAACTGGGGCTGACTTTGGCTACTGCCGAGAGCTGCACAGGCGGAAACATCGCGCATGAGCTCACACTGATCCCAGGCTCGTCAGATGTGTTTGCCGGTTCGGTGGTGAGCTATAGCAACGATGTGAAGATGGGGCTGCTCGGCGTGGAACGGGTGACTCTTGAAGCCAACGGAGCTGTGAGTCTGCCGGTGGTCCGCGAGATGGCCGAGGGTGCGCTGAGGGCTGTCGGTGCTCATGTGGCTGTGGCCACGAGCGGTATAGCCGGCCCAGGAGGGGGTAGCGAGGAGAAGCCCGTGGGCACTGTGTGTATGGCTGCCGCGGTCACTGCTCCTGACGGCATGACGGTCTGCGAGGCCGAGACCCATCACTTCCCCGGCAACCGCCAGAGAGTGATAGAAGCATCGACCACACGTGTGCTCATAAAGGCCATAAAACTGCTGCGCGCTATGTAGGGGCTGCGAACCATCGGCTTTTCAAAGATGTTTTACAGACAGACGGCCTCCGCCCGGAGATCCGTCTGTCTGCATTTTTATCAACCTTTAAAATTATCGAATATTATGACTTACGATCAGGAAATCCGCAGCTCGAAAGTGGTATTGATGGAGTTTTACGCATCATGGTGTCCTCACTGCCAGAGGATGATGCCTGTTGTGGCCCAGGTCAAGGAACTGCTTGACGGAAGGTCTAATGTGTGTCAGCTTGACATTGACAATAACAAGGAGGCTGCTGATGCGGCTGACGTCAGATCGATTCCTTCGTTTCTGATCTATGTGGACGGCGAGGAGGCCTGGCGGCATACCGGCGAGATTGACGGCGAGGTTCTGCTGAGCAAAATCGAGTCGTTTCTTTAGGCCGGACTGACTAATTTTTTTCGACTGTCAAATTGAGTTGCTTAACGAGAATAGAACTGCATTACTATGGCTGCTACCGCTACACTGATGAGCGATTTTCTGAAAGAATTGGGCGTGAGACACACGGCCGCTTATACTGACCGGCGTTTCAGCGAGATGCCTTTCAAGTCGCTTTTCGGGCTGTCGAAACTGCTCCAGGAGTATGGCGTTGACAATGAAGCGCTGCGCCTTGCCGAGAAGAGCGAGATCGGTAAGCTGCCGGTGCCGTTTCTTGCCGGAACAGACGGCGGTTTTGTGATTGTCACATCTGTCGGTGCTGACCGCATAGGCTATCTGACCCAGGGCGTGGCCGAGGCCATGCCGCCGGATGAATTCAAGAAAGCCTGGAGCGGAGTGGTGCTGCTGGCCTATCCCGATGAGAAGTCGGTTGAGCCGGGCTATGCCGCACACGCGCGTGACCTGTTCATCGGTGAGGCTAAGAAGTGGGTGCTGGCCGCAGGCGCTATTCTGTTGTTTCTCTATCTGTTTGTGTCGAACCGTATTTATGCCGCATGGTCTACGGTGGGGCTGACGCTGATTGATCTTGCCGGACTGTGGCTGACTTACATGCTTGTGCAGAAATCGCTGAAGATCAAGAACCGTGCGGCCGACCGCGTCTGCGGGGTGTTGCAGGAAGGGGGCTGCGACAGTGTGCTTGAAACCAAGGCTTCGAAGTTTTTCGGGATCTTCGGCTGGAGCGAGGTGGGCTTTTCATATTTTTCGGTGAGCCTGCTCACGCTGCTGATCTTTCCGCAGTGGATCTGCTATCTTGCTCTCTGCAATGCCTGCTGCCTGCCGTTTACGTTCTGGAGCATATGGTATCAGAAGTTCCGGGCCAAGGCGTGGTGTACGCTCTGCGTGAGTGTTCAGGCCTCGTTGTGGCTGCTGTTTTTCTGCTACCTTGGCGGCGGATGGTTCAGGGGAGTTTTTCCGCTAAGGATCGAGTTTTTTGTGCTCGGCCTGACTTATCTGACCGTTCTGTTGGGACTCAACCGGATACTTCCGCTGATTGACCGGCAGGAGAATGCCGGCAGCGCCAGCGGCGGGGCCGATCATACGTTATAAAATATCATGCACTATGAAAAGGATACAGCGTCCGCATCTGACCAATGCTGTCAGGCTCTCCGCCAGCGAGATGAACAGCCTGCACTTCTCGCCGAAACACACCGTCCTCACCCCCGCCTTGCTCGAAAAAATGGCGGGAGGGAGGACGGATGCTGATAAGGGGGCATAGAGTTTTGCGTAATAGCTAAACTATAATGACATTATCTGTAAATTGTGTCATCTGATTCGACCAGATGCGTTCCGGTATAAAAAAGAAACATTGTGCCGGCGCCGTTTGCTGTGTCATAGCAGATAACGAAATCACCTGAGACTTTATAGCGATAGATCCTTGACGATTCCTCGTCATAAAATCTGACATTATCTTTCGAAAAACTGAGATGGTAACCTCCGCCTGACCAGGTTTTGCTCATGAGGATTTCTTGGGTAAGGTTGCCGGTTTTTTTAGCATATTCAGCTACCGGGACATTCAGAATCTGGCTTCTTCCGAGCAGAACATCATCAACGGTTGCCGAGATGTAGAAAGGCAGTTTTGACCAGTCGGCATTTTCGAAAGTAGAGGCATTGCCGATGGTCAGAGAGAGCACGCCGAAATCATCGGAAGTGGCCGATTTGGTCTCGGAGCATATTAAGGACCCTGAGGAGTCGGTTATTTCGACTGTTACACTGACGGTCTCGTCGGCTCTCGGCTGTCCGGTTGCAGCGTCGAGGAGTGATACCTGATAACCTATCTGGGCGTTGAGACTAAGTGTCAGGAATAATGCGGATATAAATGTAGTTAAGCGTATCATTATTATTGAATTGTATTTGAATGCCTTTTATTGTGCGATGATTTGAATATCATCGGCAATCCCTATTATTTGTCCTTTAGACTTGTTGTATGCAAAAATTCCGAAAGAGGTTATGATTGTATAACCCGAAATTATATAAGGTGAAGACTTGCTGAATCCACCACCGTCAGGATCTGTCCATGTCACTGATATCTTGGCTGTGCTTGAAGAGAACGAAATTTTACCGATACACTCGGTATCAGTGTCTGTGAAGGACCAACTTTTGCTTATAAGAGTTCTCTTGTCAAGGCTATCTGCACGCTTTGCATATTCGGCTACCGGCACATTCAGAATCTGGCTTCTTCCGAGCAGAACATCATCGACGGTTGCCGAGATGTAGAAAGGCAGTTTTGACCAGTCGGCATTTTCGAAAGTAGAGGCATTGCCGATGGTCAGAGAGAGCACGCCGAAATCATCGGAAGTGGCCGATTTGGTCTCGGAGCATATTAACGAACCTGAAGAGTCGGTTATTTCGACTTTTACACTGACAGTTTCGTCGGCTCTCGGCTGTCCGGTTGCAGCATCAAGGAGAGATACCTGATAACCTATCTGGGCGTTGAGGCCGAGGGTCATGAAGAGAAATAATATTGTGAAGAACTGTTTTTTCATTGTTTCTTAAATGTGGTGTTTGATTTCTGATTTTTGAATCGGCCGATCATGACAGATGCGTCAATGTCAATCACTACCATGCGGGTGATGTTTTCTTCTGAGATCTGCATACGGATTTCTCCGGTCGAGGAAATTGTATATGTGAAGTCTGCTGTCAGGCCATCATAGGAGACAGCGCCTTTTTCATCGTCAAGGAAGGTGATAGTGATTTCTTTCGAGAGATCGGTAGATTTCCATGAGCCTTTAAGCAGGTTCCGGTTCGGGAGAGAGGCTGTGGGCGGGAGCTGTGGGATAAAAGCTTTGTTGATCCTACGGACATTCGGAGTTCCGCACCATTCGAATACTCGCTCGTCGGCTTTGTAAGATCCTACCGCAGGAAAACTTGACCGGACTGTCACACCTGATTTGACGGAGTTGAAAATGAACGGGCTGAGACGGGCTCCCTCGTTGAGGGCGATCGGTGCTGAGGCGAGAGTATGGTTGCCATAGCGGAAAACGGGTCTTACCTGCCATTGAGTCGGATCGATTTTTCCCTCTGTTCCAAAGTCAAGATCTGCGGAGATGCCCTGCTGTTCGAAACTGAAGGCTTCGATGTCAGTAGTGAAGATGCTGTCGACAACCTCATTTGTGACTGTGTTGACTAACTCGAAGCCGGTTTCGAGAGGATAGGGGATGGGGATTTCGGAAATGGCGGCGGCGGTGCAGACTTTCTGCGCTTCTTTGAATGGTTCCGGTTGTTTTTTTGCCGGGACGGCCTTGCCGTCAGTAAAAGAGGGGAAAAGACTCAGTTGGGCGAGCTGGAATTTGAGAGAGAAGGGTTCGCCGATTATGTGTTCGTCTTTTTCTGTTTCAAAAATCGACTTGGTGTACCAATAAGGGGCGATGTCTAATTTCAGGCTTAAGTCAAGATTTCCGTTGACCGCAGGTTTTGTATGGTCAGAGGCCATATCGGCAATAGCTCCGACACTGATGTTTCCGGCAAGTTCAGCCCCACCGCGCAGGCGGACTCCGGCACCGAGATGCTCGATAAATGTGTTGAGACTCAGTTTGGTGTAAAAACCGCCGAAGAGGCTTCCGTCAAGAACAATGGCAAACTTTGCTTCGTCAGCTGTCGGGTCAGCTTCCGCCGGATTGTCAGCTTGTGAGGGTTGAGAGAATGTGTTGACTCCATTGCGCCGAGTCCATTCGGTGTGGTAGCTTGTGGTACGGGTCATCGAATAATCGATTTTAGCTGATGCCTCCGCTTCCCAAAATGCTCCGATCTCGATAATTGGCTGGATTGTTCCTAATGCGAGCGGTGGGAGATAAAATTTATGTGCTCCATATTCCTTGCCTGCCTCTTTGGGTTCTTCAAGATTGAAATTGAATGTCATGCCCATCTCGTTGGTGATCGCGATATTGGCATGGTAATAGCCGGAGAGCACATTGGCTACAACGTTTGTGAAAGTTAGCTCGCAGTTGAGCAGGAGGCTGAATTCTGACTGTTCGGCGAATTTCAGTGCATTATCCCACGGATAGCCATCGGCAGATCCTGCACGGGAGGCTCTCTTTACGGTAGCCGGTACGGAACCGACCTCTCCGGAGAAGAAGAATTCGTCGAAAACTTCGGAGGCGGGAACGTCAGAGATATTTACGTTTACCGATGAATCATTGTTGCGGGTAACGGCATCGACTTTTGCGCAGAGTCCCCAGGGGAATAGTTCGTGGAAGCCGATATAGTAGACATATTGTCCGGCGGAGGGTATGCGGTTGACTGGGGTGCCGGCTTTAAAGCTGATTACACCATCTGTGCTGTCTGTTATGTATGGAATATCGGCTTCTGTTATTTCATGAACGCCTGTTTTGGGTACAATTTTGTTGCGGTTGCCAAATGCTACTGAGTCGATGTCGGCGAGCATGATTTTGAAAACAGAGCCGTCTTTACGGATGAAATCTTGTGAAATGAAATCAGGGTGATCAATGCTGTCGGTGTCGACTGTTGAAAGATTGACTGACTGCAGTTCTTCTGCGTATATCAGAGTGACATCACCGGTTTTGCTGAAAACAAGCACCTGTGTATCTGTTTCATCGGCAGCAAGGCTGGTGGAGATGCTGAATAGCATCAGGGTCAGGAGTAATAACTGTTTCATGGTTTCCTCATTTTAAAGGTGCGATTACCGGCCTTGATGATGTAGATCTGAGGTGATAATGAAGAAAGGCTTATTTTCAGGTTACCGTTGCCGAGAGTGATGACTTCGCATTCATAGCGGATGCCGTCTGTGCCGTAGACTGAAATTTCTTCGGTTTTAATGGGTGAGCAGATGATGATATCGCCGTTTTCATCAACAGAGATTTCTTTTCCATCGGTTCCGATCAGGCCGATTGACGATGTGTCACCTATGGTATACTTGCTGATTTCGCTGAAGTTGAAAATCCGGTTGTTGACATTGATCTGGTTGTTGCTGTCAAACGTTATTTGCGGATTGTCAGAAAAGGGGATGACTATGCTTGAGCCATTTTTGAACCATAGGACAACGCAGTCAGAGGCCGAAGCGGTCAGACTTGCTGAAATGGCCATAGCAAATATTGGCCATTTGAAAATTTTAAAATTCATGTTAAATAAAGGACTTATAGCTGATTGGTGATTAGATGGCTAAAGGTAATATATATTTCGGAATCTGGAAAATCGGGCTGATGAGTTTGAATGGATGACAAATGTATTTTATGAAAAATTAATAAAAGCAGACAGCCTTACCGGATTTATCCGATGAGGCTGTCTGATAGTTATTGAATAGCCGGTTTTTTCTGAGCCGGTTGCTTATTCGGCTTTAGGTTCGGCGGGTTCTGCTTTTGCGGGTTCTGCTTTAGCAGGTTTGGTTTTTGCTTTTTCAGCTTTGGGTTTTTCGGCTTTGGCTTTGGGGGCTTTTGGGGCTTTGGCAGGTTTTTCGGCTTCTGCTTTGGCGGGCTTTGCTGCTTTGGCTTTGCGGTTTTTTGCTGCTGCGGCTTCTTCGGCTGCTTTTTCGCGGAGGAGGTGCTCTTCGTTGAAGTGTTCGATGTTTTTGCGCATTGATTCAGCTTCTTTGTTGAGTACTTCGATTTCGCGTTCCTGGTTGCGGATGGTGGTCAGGAGTGAGCTGAGTTCTTCGTTGTCGATCGACATGGGGTATTGTTCTTCAACGCGGACTATGAAGTCGGCGAGGACGTTCATGTAGTTTGTGAATGCGTCGAAGGGTGTGTCGTAGGGTGAGAACTGTGAGTGGACCGATCCGTCGTGCATGTTTTTGGTTGACATGTAGAAGAAGTGGTCGGCTGCCTGGAGGTAGTACCAGTCTTGTTTGAGGCGGCGGTCCTGGCAGAGGCGTACGCGTTCGCTGACGGAGTAGAGTTTTTGGAAGGCTTCGTTCTGGAGCTGGTTGCCGAGCCATGCCGAGGTGTCGCGTGCTTCGTCGGCCCATGAGATGGGGTGGAGGATGGAGAGTTCGGCTACGGGTTTGAGTTTGGTTACGGCTGTGGTGGGTGTCCAGAAGTCTATTCCGCGTTCTTCGGCGAAGCGTGGGAGGGCCTCAAGGAATTGGAAGATGCCTGTTTCACGCGGTTGGAAGTCGCCGAAGACTTCGAGGTTCATGAAGAGGTTGATGATCTGTTCTTCCTGTGGGGTGGATGCGATCCAGTCGATGTATTTGTCGGCTGTGAGGGGGTAGTCTTCCCAGGATGTGTTGCTGAAGCGGTCGGAGATGTCGTCGCTGAGTTTGTCGTTTTTGAGGAGGATTTTGAGTTTGGGTGCTGATGCGGCGCTGTAGATGTAGTTAGGCGATTTCCATCCGAGGATATGTTTGGCTCCTTCGGTGATTACGCCTTTGTAGCCCATGCTCTGGATGAGCGGTGCGAGTTCGTCGCTGTAGATGAGCTCGGTGTTTCGGAGGACTTTGGGAGTCTGTCCGAAGAGTTCTTTGATTTTTTCGTCGTGGACTTTGACCTGGTTGATGAATTCGTCGGGGTCGGCGAGCGATGATAGTGAGTGGGCGTAGGTTTCGGCGAGGAATTCGACGCAGCCTGTTTCGGCGAGTTTTTTGAGCAGGTCGATGAATTCGGGGACGTATTGTTCGAATTGTTCGAGTGCTGTTCCGGTTACGGAGATGGCGCATTTGAATTTGCCTTTTGATGCTTCGATCATCCGTAGGAGGCTTTCGGCTGCGGGGATGTAGCTGCGGTGGGCTATGCGGGTGATGATGTCGTCATTGGCGAAGTCGTCGTAGTAGTAGTGGTCGTTGCCTATGTCGAAGAAGCGATATCTTTTCAGACGGAACGGCTGGTGGATCTGAAAGTAGAAACAGATTGCTTTCATGAGTTTTTTATGTTTTGGGGCGGCTGTGCCTGTTTGTTGTGGAGAAAGGGGCCGCTTTATTTGTTTAAGACCTTGTTATATATATCAATCACTTTCTGGCCGGCTTTGTCCCAGGTTATGCGGTTGACTTCGGCGAGGCCGTCTTCGCGCAGCTGGTTGTACATTGCGGGGTAGGTTACGATTGAGTTGATGGCGTCGGCCATTGCGTCGATGTCCCAGTAGTCGGTTTTGATGACGTTTGTCAGGATTTCGGCGCAGCCGCTCTGCTTTGAGATGATGGATGGTACTCCCATCTGCATTGCTTCGAGGGGTGAGATGCCGAATGGCTCGGAGACTGAGGGCATGACGTAGACGTCAGATGCTTTGAGCATTTCGTAGACCTGGGCGCCTTTCTGGAAGCCGGGGAAGTGGAAGCGGTCAGCGATTCCGCGTTCGGCTGCGAGGAGGATCATTTTGTTCATCATGTCGCCGCTGCCTGCCATGACGAAGCGTACGTTGGGGTTGTTCTTGAGGACTTTGGCTGCGGTTTCGACGAAGTATTCGGGTCCTTTCTGCATTGTGATTCGGCCGAGGAAGGTCACCACTTTGTCTTTGCTCTTGTGTTCGGGAACGTTGAGCTGTTCGGGTGTGAGCGGTGTGACGGCGTTGTGGACGGTGGTGACTTTTGCGGGGTCGATTCCGTAGTGGTTGATGACGGTGTCACGGGTGAGGTTCGAGACTGTTATTATGTGGTCGGCGTGGGTCATTCCGTCTTTTTCGATTCCGAACACTGTGGGGTTTGGTTTGCCTCGTGAGCGGTCGAATTCGGTGGCGTGGACGTGGATGACGAGCGGTTTGCCTGAAACCTGTTTGGCGTGGATGCCTGCGGGGTAGGTGAGCCAGTCGTGAGAGTGGATTATGTCGAAGTCGACTGTGCGGGCTATGACTCCGGCGCAGATGGAGTAGTTGTTGATTTCTTCGACGAGGTTGTCGGGGTAGCGTCCGGAGAATTCGATGCAGCCGAGGTCGTTGGTGCGCATGTAGTTGAAGTCGGCGTAGATGTGATCGCGCAGGCGGTAGTAGAGGTCGGGGTCCATTACGTTGCCTATGCGGTCCTGGACGTACTGGCGGTCGACGTCGCGCCATACGATGGGTACCTGCGACATTCCGATGATGTTGGCGAAGTGTTTTTCTTCGTCGCCGAACGGTTTGGGTATAACGAATGTGATGTCCATGTCACCACACTCCCACATACCCTTAGTGAGACCGTAGCTGGCGGTTCCGAGGCCGCCGAGGATGTGAGGGGGAAATTCCCATCCGAACATTAAAGCTTTCATGGGCGTGTGATGATTAGTCCATTATGAATTTCTTGAGTGTGGTGAGCGTGCGTAGCACTTCGGCTATGTTGGTCACGTGGCTGATGGCGCCTCGGCCTGAGAAGGGTGGGTTGGCGTCGTAGAGCTGTGAGAGGGAGCCGATGCATCCGTTTGACATTTCGTCTTCGAAGCCGATGAGCATTCGGTCGATGTAGCTGACTCCGCTCATGCCGAATACTTTGAGGTAGGCGTCGGAGTAGAAGCCCATGAGCCAGGGGCGTGCGGGGCCGTTGTGGAGTGCCATTTCGCGTTCTTCGGGCGATCCGAGGTAGCTTGGGCGGTAGCCGTAGCTTTTTGGGGAGAGGGTGCGGAGGCCTTTGGGGGTGAGGAGTTCGCGGGTGACGATGTCGAGCACGCTTTTGCGCTGGCGGCGGTCAAGCGGGCTGTAGTCGAGGCCGATGGCTATTGCCATGTTGGGGCGCACGGAGGGGTCGGCGTAGGTGCCGTTGACGTAGTCGTAGAGGTAGCCGAAGTCGTTGAGGAATGTGGCGATGAATGGCTGAGCCATTTTTTCAGCGGCTTCGCGAAAGCGGGTTTCATCGGGGGTGCCTTCGGCGAGGCGTGAGGCGAAGATGAGGGCGTTGTACCAAAGGGCGTTGAATTCGGCGAGGAGGCCTGAGCGGGGGACTATGGGGTGTCCGCCGAGGGAGGCGTTCATCCATGACATGGGTTTTTCGGTGCCTTCGGTGTTTACCATTCCGTTGCTGTCGACTTTGAGGAGGGGGTGTCGCTGGGAGAGGATGAAGTTGAGGATGTCACGTACTTCGGGGAGGTATTTTGCGGAGGCGTCTTCGCGTCCGTAGGCTTTGGCATATTGCTGGAGTGACCAGATAGCCCAGAGTGGTATGTCGGGGAGGTCGATGCCGTTGATGCGGCTGTCGAGCTCGCCTGTGGCCATGAAGTGGCGGAGTGCCTTGAGCGATGTGGCTGCGATTTTTTCGAAGTCTTCGCGGTGGTTTATGGCTATCGTGGCTCCTGGGAGGGCCATGAAGGTGTTGCGGGCGAGTATTTTGCCCCAAGGGTAGCCTGAGAGGAGATACATGCTGTCGCCGTCATTGAGGTAGCATTGCTTGACTGCGTTTTTCAGGCAGTTGAAGAATGATGAGCGGCATGTGCGCTGTGCGATCTCTTTTTCATACATTCTGGTGAGTGAGCGGGGTGAGACTTCGCTTAGTCCGGCTGAGAAGATGATTGATTCGCCTTTTTTGATGGGGACTTCGAAGTAGCCGGGAACCCAGAGGTCTTCTGAGTAGGGTACTCCGCGTTCGAGGTCTTTGACGTATTCGAATCCGTTGTACCAGTTGGGTTCGTAGGTCCAGGTTGGTTTGTGGCTGAACTGCATGTAGAGTGTCGGGTAGCCTGGGTAGAGGCATGCCGAGACGCCGTTGTCGATCTGTGGTATTGTCTGGTCGAGGGCGTTGTTTGCGATGCAGAGTTCGTTGGCGTCGCGGAAGGCGAGCACCGGGCGGAAGCGGAGTGTGGTCGGAGAGTGTGCTTCAACGAGGGTGTAGCGGATGAGCAGGCGGTTTTCGTTGGAGATGAAGATCTTTTCTTTGGTGAGGATCACGCCTCCGACTCTGTAGGTGGTGCGGGGCACGTTTTCGCAGTCGAATTCGCGTATGTATTTGTGGCCGTTTGGGCTCATGACTCCTCCGCGGTAGCGGTGAAGCGCGAGGTTGAAGGGGACGCCGTGCTGGTAGACTGTTTCGTCGAGTGACGATAGCAGCACGTGCCAGGAGTTGCCCAGCTCGGGGACGGGGACAACGAGCAGGCCGTGTTGCTTGCGGGTGTTGCAATCCACTATCGTCGTACAGTGATAGGCTCCCGACTGATTAGTGCGGAGCATTTCCTTTGGAAGTGACTGCTCCAGATTAATCATGAGTTTTTTATCAAATTTAAGATAGCTCATGTAAGGGAATAGATATAGATTATGATGTTAGATTCCTGACGGATGATATTAGAACTTAGAACTGATGCGCTTCGCGCGGAGCTGAGGAGGGTTTACGGAAGGCATTGGATTTATTTAAGTCACGAATTTAACCTATTGTCTTGATAAAAGCAAATTTTGTGGTGAAAAAAGTTAAAATCGGGCTGAAGGGTGTTGGAGGGCTATGTTGTAGAACATCAACGGGCTTTCCGGTGGTATAAAAAAGAACTTCCGGACTGTTTGTCTTTGAAAAAGACTGTCAGCCCGGAAGCGGTATATTTTTTTTCAGTGTCCTGAAGGATTTTCCTCTGATTTTCTTATTTGAGGACGTCCTTCACAGCGTCATTGGGAACCATCTGTTCCTGGAAGGTGTAGGCACCGGTCTTCGCCGACTTAACGACCTTGATGACCTTGCTGTAAGTGCGGCCTTCGCCTTTTTGCAGAGATGCAACGGTTTTCTTTGCCATGAGTC
>ERZ778496.436-NODE-436-length-41848-cov-6.994066_pt1 | contig 41848 bp, 24 predicted proteins | sample MGYA00433099_ERZ778496 | MGnify/ENA primary metagenome ERZ778496 (study PRJEB29527, sample SAMN07138962) | mouse gut metagenome | material: feces | host: mouse | place: China:Nanjing | collected 2016-01-25 ...
TATCTAAAAGATACACCACTCAGATTTTAACTCTTGTTATGAAACACCCTCTTAGTGGCTTTCTTATTCCTCCCAGGGATCTCCTCCGCCGTCAATTGGGAGGATGCGTCCGTCGGCATCGTGGGTGAGTTCGCAGACCTTAAGGCTGCGGAGCCATGATTTGCCGCCGGAGGGCACACTGTCGTGGTGGAAGAGATACCATTTGCCATCGTATTCGATGATGCTGTGGTGAGTGGTCCAGCCTACTACCGGTGTGAGGATCACGCCCTGGTAGGTGAAGGGTCCGTAGGGGTTGTCGCCTATGGCGTAGCAGAGCAGATGGCTGTCACCGGTGGAGTATGAAAGATAGTATCTGCCATTGTGTCTGTGGACCCACGAGGCTTCGAAGAAGCGGTGTGGATCATTGGCCTTGAGGGGATTTCCTTCGGCATCGACCACCAGGATGGGGCGTGGTTCCTCGGCAAACTGGAGCATGTCTTTGGACAGGCGCACGCAGCGCGAGGGGAGTGCCGGTTCGTCGCCTTCTGGCAGGCAGGCCGATTCGAGGGCTTTGTTGTCGCGGTAGCGCTGAAGCTGTCCGCCCCAGATGCCACCGAAGTAGAGATAGTATTCGCCTTTGTCTTCAAGCACGCAGATGTCAATCGAGTATGAGCCGCGTATGGGATCGGGCTGCGGGATGAATGGGCCTTCCGGGCGGTCGGCTATGGCTACACCGATGCGGAAAATGTCATTTTGGTCTTTCAGCGGGAAGTAGAGATAGTATTTGCCGTCTTTTTCGGCGCAGTCGCAGTCCCAGAGCTGGCGTCCGGCCCAGGGAATGTCGGCAATGTCGAGAGCTTTTCCGTGGTCTGTGACCTTGCCGGTCATCGGGTCGCCGTTGATCGAGAGCACGTGCATGTCTTTCATCACGTACTGGTCGCCGTTGTCATTTTCCACGTTTTCGCATTCCCAGTCATGGGAGGGGTAGATGTAGATGCGGCCATTGAACACGTGGACACTCGGATCGGCCATGAAGTCATCGGGGAAGAGGTAGCGTTTATCGGGATTGAGCAGTTTCATGATTGTATTGCTTTTAGAGACTTGTGTTAGAGATTGACTTTGTCTGTGATGTTGTTATTCTTTATCTGCGGGGGCGAGGCGTTTGGCAAGGAAGGGTTTGAGCTGATAGTCGCGGTCGAAGAGCAGGGGGTATTCCACACGGCCTTTCATGGGGAAATCGTTTTTCCAGGACATGCCGTCGAAAGTGCCCCATGCGGTCACGCGCGAGATCACGTCGGCGTGTCGGAGCAGTATGTCGGTCACCGAGTCCATGCGTGCATTCCATTTTTCGGAAATCTCGGCGGGCAGACCATTGGGGTAGGGATTGAACCGGGTGTTGTAGACGATGCTGTCAGAGATGTTGGCGCTGTGGCTGACGGTGGGGAGCGCGCTCATGTCCCATTCGGTGATCATCACCTTGCAGCCGGTCGAGGCGTAGGCTTCGATCGACTTTTCGAATTCCGTGAAATCAGGATAGTCCATGCCCATGTGGCCCTGCATACCGATGGCGTCGACGCGCAGGCCTTTTGACTTCATGTCGTTGACGAGCCTGACGTAGGCATCACGTTTGGCCGGGACGTTCATGGCATAGTCGTTGATGTAGAGTTCGGCGTCGGGATCGGCCTCATGAGCATATTGGAATGCCAGGGGTATGAACTCCTCGCCGAGAATCTCGTAGAATGGCGATTGGCGGTAGCTACCGTCCTCGACAATGGCCTCGTTGACCACGTCCCAGCCCTTTATGCGGCCTTTGTAGCGGGTCATGATGGTGGTGATGTGGTCGCGCATACGTTCTTTGAGCACATCGGCGCTTACCGGCGCGCCTGTCGAGTCAACTGCAAACCAGGGGGCAAGCTGAGAGTGCCAGATGAGGGTGTGGCCTATGACGGCCATGTTGTTGCGGGTGCCGTAGTCCACGAAGGCGTCGGCATCGTCCCAGAAGTAGACCCCTTCCTGGGGATGTATCTCTTCGCTTTTCATGCAGTTTTCAGCTACGATCGAGTTGAAGTGGCGGCGCACTATCGAGTCGGCTTTCGGATCGAGTCCTTTGACATGGTCCACGTTCAGGGCGGCTCCGATGAGGAAGTCATCAGCGAAATAGTCTTTCAGTGCGGGCTCCTGCTTTGGAGCGCTGCATCCTATGGCCATCAGTGCGGCCACGGGGAGGCACAGGGCTAATTTTTTCATAGTCAGTGGGGGGATGTTGCAGGGGTTATTTGTGTCTTGATTCGATTTCACGGTTGATGCGGTCAATCACATCGTCATCAAGCTCATAGCGTGAGATGATGAACATGGCGAGGGCGAGCAGTATGGCGGGGATAACGGCCACGAGCCACAGTATGCCCTGCTGGGCGAAGGGGGTCTGAGTCAGGGCTTCTTTCTGAAAGCCTACGAAGGCGAGGACCAGTCCGGGCACAACGCCGCCGAGGGCCATGCCGGCCTTGTAGAAGATTCCGGTCAGGGCGTTGACTATGCCGGAGATGCGGCGTCCGTGGGTGTATTCGCCGAAGGAGATGACCTCAGGCACGAGCGCCCACATGTAGCCGGTGGCTACGATCACGCCTGTCGACTTGATGAACTGGGCTATGTAGACGAGGACCATGTGTTCCTTGAGAGCGTCGATCATGGAGATGGCGTAGAGCATGGCCATGCCGATTATGGCCACGAGGAGGAAGATGTAGAACATGCCCTTTTTGCCGACCTTTTTCTTGATGGCCGGGATCATGGGCATGAATATGAATGCGGGGATAGATCCGAGGCCCATGAAGACAGAGAGTTCGGCGGCGGAACCTCCGAGGTTGTACTGGATATAGTATGCCCCGGCGGCGTTTCCGACGGCCATCATTGCGAAGGCAGTCACGAAGAAGAAGGCGAGGATGCGAAGCGGACGGTTGTGGACAAACTCCATCCAGAGGTCAGAGACGCTGACGTTTTCGGTCTCGCTGGAGTCCATCACCACTCTCTCGCGGCACTGGGAGAAGCAGAAGAGGAGCAGTGCGAGGCCCACGCAGCCGTAGAGGGTCATGGTCAGGAACCAGGCGCCGTCATCCATTGACATGTCGGTGCTTTCGGTCGGGTCGAAGATACGCAGCACGAAGGGTATGCCCATGCCTACGGCGAGACCGCCCACATTGGCCATGAACATTCTGACCGATGTCAGTTTGGTGATTTCAGCCGTGTCGCGGGTCAGAGAGGCGTTGAGCGCGCCGTAGGGCACGTTGACCAGAGTGTAGCACATCGAAAGTCCCACGTAGGTAATGTAGGCATAGAGCAGCGAGCCTGAGAAGCCGTTCCAGAAACAGAGTATTGCGAAACCGGTCAGCGGAATGCCTCCGAGCACCAGATAGGCGCGGTATTTACCGAGACGGGGGTTGTGTTTGTCGACAAAAGTGCCCACCAGGGGGTCCCAGATGACATCGACGATGCGAACAATCAGAAACATCACCGCTGCGACGGCCGGATCGAGGCCGTAGACATTGGTGTAGAAGAACAGCAGATACATGCTGATGGTCTGATAGATCAGATTCTGGGCGAGGTCGCCCGATCCGAAGCCGATGCACTGGAGCATCGAGAGCTTGTAGAAACCTTTGGATTCCTGTGATTTGGTCATATTGATGCTTGCTTCCATGAATTGGATTTTAAAAAGGTCTGTTATTGTTTTCTGAGAGGATTTTTTCGGCCACGCGATTGCCGAGGGTCTTTTTGTCGAGCGGATGGATGTCGTTCCACTCGCCGAGGTCGGAATTTCTGATGAGGCTGACGCCGGGAGTCTCGTCGGCCACCTGTGCCTGCCGCTCGCGCATAGTCTGCCAGGCGGCGCGGCCTCCGCGGTCAGACTCGTGGAGGAAGTCGGCCAGCTCAACAATGTAGAATAGCATTCCGGCATTGCCTGAGGCCTTGCGCCAGTCGGCTATCATGGTTTCGAGCAGGGCCGGATACTGATTGCTGCGGCTCACGTTTGACTCTCCCTGATACCAGACAGTTCCGCAGACGGGATAGGAGATCACGGGCGCGATCATGGCGTTGTAGAGCACGCAGGGCATGTAGCAGTAGAACATCATGGCCGGTCCGGCGGGCATGGGTGCGCCCTTGCGGTAGCGCCAGAGGCCTTCGAGCGAGATTTCATCGGGATATGTGCGGCCGTAGACGGCATAGGGGCGGTCACCGAAGATGATTTTATAGGGTTTTTCAGGCACGAAATGCGGCGCGCCGTTCTGCGAGATTAGGCGCACGGTTATAGTGTTGGCGCCCTCTTTCAGCAGGCCTTCGGGAATAGGGTAGATGCGCGGAGGATACTGATAGGTGGTGAAGCCGACAAGCCGGCCGTTGACCCAGACAGAATCGGCATCGACAATGCAGCCCAGGCGCAGAGTGGCTGCTTTTCCGGCATGTGAGGCGTCGATATCGACGGTTTTGCGGAACCAGTGTGAGCCGTTGGCCGGCGTCATGCCGTCAGAGGCCCATGAGGTGGAGAAGAGATCGGTTTCCTGCCAGTCGCTGTCGTCAAGGGCGGGGGAGTAATACTTTGCAGCGCCGGCAAGTCCGGGGTCGGCAGCATCAATCACCGAATTCCAGGCCTGATAGTTGCGCCACTCCTGCTCTTTCAGGGCAGTGCGGTAGGCTTCGGAGCTGTAGACGGCTTTCTGGTTCAGATAGTAGGGATAGTGGCTCATGGCCGTTTCGGAGATCCATGACTCGACCGGGGTGCCTCCCCATGAGGCGTTGATGATTCCTACCGGGAGCCCGGTGCGGCTGTTGAGGGCCTTGGCGGTGAAGTAGGCGAGGGCCGAGAAGCCCATCACGTCATCGTCTACCGATTTCCATGACGTGGGGCTCAGGTCGGAGCGTTCGCCGTCGAAATCAAATTCCTTGGGCACGAGAAACTGGCGGATGGCGGGATTGCGGTATTCCATCACCTCGTCGGCAAACATGTCGGTGACGCGGCTGACGGGCAGTTCCATGTTGGACTGTCCGGAGCAGAGGAGCACATCGCCCACGGCCACATTGCTGACCGTCTTGTCGGCTACTGTCAGAGTGTAGGTCTTGCCGGTCTTTAGCGCGGGGAGTTCAGCGCGCCAGCGGCCGAGGCTGTCGGCTGTGACTGTAGCGCTTTTGCCTTTGACCACCCTGACGGTCACGCTTTCGCCCGGGTCGGCGGTGCCCCAGAGGGTCAGCGGGCGGTCACGCTGCACCACCATGCCGTCAGAAATTATCTGAGGCAGTTTCACCTCGGCCCTTATGTCCTGGCAGAATGAACCGGCTCCGAGCAGAGCCGTCAGTATCAGTAATTTATTCATATTCATAGAGTTTTACGCGGAGTATTCTGAAATCGTCGACCCCGATGCGCACGTGGCGCCCCTGGTGGGTCTCGTCGCCGTTGAAGGTGCGTATGCGCTTTTGCGATCCGTCATCGGCGATGCTGATTTCCTCGACTGATGCCAGACCGATGCGCTTGCCCTTCCAGCGGCTCTCTTTTTCGGCACCGCGGTCTGAGCCGGAGGCGAGGAAGCCGTCTTCGCCGAGTTTTTTCTCAGGCGCTGTGCCGCTGTCCTCCGGTTCGAAGGTGAGCACAAGGCCTGATCCGGCCACGATATACTCCATCGGAGCCGTGCGGACTATCAGACCGCCTGCGGCCGGCCAGGGCGATCCGTCGGTAGCCCTTGGGTCCCAGGGGAGGGTGAAGTAGTGGCGCGCGGTGATTCTGAGGCCGTCGCGGCGGAGTATGCGTTCGGTCGAGTCGGCATCGAAGTAGAAGCCGTTCATGGTCCCCATGCCGAGGTGAGCGGTGACCAGAGGTGTCAGGCTGCGCAGAGCCGCTGTGCCGGCGGCCTGATAGGCGGTCTCTGACAGGGATGTGCGGCCGTTGTAGGCAAAGGGGCAGAGCCCTATGGCTTTGTGCTCGCCTACGGCATAGAAGGCCTGAGCCGCATTGGGCTGAGCACATTTGATTTCAGGAATGAAGAGCGGATTGTCAACCAGAGCATAGGCTCTCACCCAGTCAGTGAAGCCTGAGTCATAGAGATCAGGCGCGAGAATGTCGACAGTCGGAGCTGCGACATGCCAGATGTCTTTTAGGTGGGCGAGAGGTCCGGCTGAGGGATATTCGCCTGGTTTGCGGCCACGCGAGTTCATGGCGGCGTTGACGTAGAGCGGCATTGTAGGGAATATTCGGCGGGCTATCTGCGCGAGTCCTTCCACATAGCGGCCATAGTTCCAGGCCATGAAGATCTCGTCGGTATATATGTCGTCGCCAAACACTTCGGTCCAGCTTCCCTTTTGCTTCATGCCCGCGGCCTGCCACTTCTCAAGGAGCTGCGGGTGAAGTGATTTCTTTTGGTTCAGGAGGTTCAGACTGGCTGTGAGAACTCCGGGAACTCCTTTGGCATATTCCTTTTGGGCAAGCGGAGAGTGGTCACGCGCGTCTTCGAGCATTCCGATCTCGTTTTCGATCTGGAGAATGATCACGGAGCCTGCGGTGTCTGTCTCGGCGATGTGGCTGAGCAGGCGGGTGAATGCGGCGGCATCTGCTTCAGCCACTTTTGCGGAGAATGCCGAGGCGATTTCGAGCGGTTTTCCCGAACGTGTGCGGGCCCTCGGATAGGTCTTGCTGTCTTTTTTGAACCAGTCAGGCGCATAGCAGCTCATGGAGTTTTTCCATGCTCCGAACCAGAGGATGCCGACTTTGAGGCGGCTGTCGGTGGCCTGACGGATGATTTCGTCGACGCTTGAGAAGTCAAACGTTCCTTTTTGCGGTTCGATCAGTTCCCAGACCACGGGCATCAGCACGGTGTTGTAGCCGTGGCGAAGAGCCACGTTCATGCAGCAGGCCACGTCGTCGGGCGAGGAGGCCATAGAGTTACCGGCCTCGCCACCTATAATAATAAAGGGTTTGCCGTCCACAATGAGCCTCTTGGCGCAGCCCTGCTTTTCAAGCCGGGATTCAGTGCGGGCCATTGCGGCAGCCGAGGCTATCAGCAGCATGAGCAGCAGTAAGAAGGAGGTCTTTTGTTTCATGGGATAATGATCTGGCAAGAATGGATTGATGGTCTGACCGGGGGCAGTGCAAATTTAGCAAACAGTCTTAAGAATAGGCTTAGAGATTTGTTGCCAATGCTTGTCAATATGTAACATCATTAGAGAAAAACTCCCGCAGCCGGGTCAATAGCCTGGCCGTCGGCTGCGGGAGTAGGGGGTTATCGCATTCTGTCAAGAATATGTGCGATCAGGGATTATTCTTCGGTCTCCTCCTTCTGGTAGAGGTCTTTCCAGGCATCGCCTGAGAACTCGGCGCCGATGTCGAAGCCGGCGAGAGCGTCGCAGACACCCTTGTAGGCTACCTTGCGGGCATAGTCCTTGTCAAAGATGTTAGGAGCGTCGCCCTTGAGCCAGTATTCGTGCTCTTTCTTGTTGTCAGAGAGAGACCAGAGAGTGATTGACGATTGCTGTTCCTTGGGGATGTTGGTCAGATAGGAAGTGAGGATCATCTTGTAGGCCTCTGACTGCTGGATCAGCTGTTCGGCCGATGGAGTGATATCCTTGCCTTCTTCCACGCCGAATGCGATGTCAAGCTCGGTGATTCGGATTAGCTTGCCGGTTGCAGCGAGTGTCTGGAACATGGCGTCGACCTGCTCTTTGGTGATGCCGATGTTTACGTGCATCTGGGTGCCGATGCCGTCGACATGCGCGCCGTTGTTGTCAATGTAATTGACGAAGTCGATGAGGGCGGCGAGTTTGCCGGGGCTGGTCTCAAGATTGTAGTCGTTGACGAAGAGTTTCACATCGGGGTTGGGAGCATGTTTGCGGGCGAATTCGAAAGCCTTTACAGCATAGTCCTTGCCGAGGTAGTAGCCCCAGTACCAGTGCTGGTTTCCTGCATCGCTGGCCCAGTTCAGGTTCAGTCCGCCTTCCTCGGTTTCTACGGGTGCCGAGTCGGGAGTGCCGTCATTGGCGCTGCTGCCGAAGATGTTGTCGATGCCGCGCCATTTGTTGTAGCCGTCGGCGATAGGTTCGTTGATCACGTCCCATGCGTCCACGCGGTCACCCATGTGGGTCATCACGTCCTTGATCCAGGTCTCCATAGCATCGAGGAGTATTGCTTTCTTCTCTTCGGCCGATTTGGGGATGAAAGTGATGCCTGAGGCACGGCTCACACCTGAACGTGATGCGGTCTTGGCGGCGCTTTGTTCGGTGACATCAGTGACAACGATGTTGTCGATATAATATGTCATGTCAGGGATGTAGCCGAACTCAAGGTTGAAGTTCCACATGGATTCACCTTCGGTAAAGTCGAAACTGTAGTCCTGCATTACGAACTTGATCTGCGTCCATTCAGCGGATGTCTCGAATGCTTCGGCCCAGCTTGACTGATTGCCGGTCCAGTTGATCCAGGGCCATTCGTTGGTCATGCCTTTGAATGTCAGGCGGCCTTTGCCTGTACCTTCCGACTTGACGAAGAATGATATCTCGACCTTCGAGCCTGGCATTGTAGGCATGTCGGGGCTGAGCACCTGAAGGTCGTAGGCTTCCTTTGAATCAGCACTTGAGATGAGCTTCATTACTTTATTGTTGCCCGAAGGTGTGCCGTCCATATCTATGACACTCACTCCTGCGCCTTCATTCTGGGCTGTCCAGCCTTCCATTCCTTTTGAGAAGTCGCCGTTCGGACAGAGTCCGGCCGGAGCTTCTGTCTTTTCGCCGAATTCGAAGTCGTCGATGTAGAGCACGGCGTTCTTGTAGTTGCCGAACTGTATGCCGATGCGGTTGACATCTTTTGACTGTTCATATACGAAAGAGCCTTCGCAGAGTGTCCAGTCGTTGCCGACAGTGAAGACATCGCAGTAAACACCGTCATAAGTGCTTGAATTCTGGCCTAAGAACTGAACCTGAATGTTGTCAGGCGATTTTGCCCAGAAGCGGTAGGCGTAGGTCTTGCCTTCTTCAAGGTTGAAATCCCACCAGAGCTGGCAGTCGTAGTTGGCAGAGGTCTGGTCGTCGCATTCGAGTTTTGCCGCATAGTTTGAATCATGGCCTGGAGAAACCACGGTCATGGTGTAGTGGCCTCCGTCGCCGGTCCAGCCGGTTCGTGTGCCGTTTTCGAAGTCAGAGTTTGTGATGATGTTGGCAATGCCGCTGTCACCTGAAGGGGGTAGCACCATCTGGGGGGCGATGAGCGATTTGAGATAGGCCTGCTGCTGCTGGGTGTGCCAGAGCAGGTTGTGGCCGTAGAACTTCATGCCCTGCGGAAGCGAGGCGAGTACCTTGTCAACGGTTGTGAAGTCAAGGGTGCCGTTTGATTTCATCAGCACGCCCATTTTCATGGCATTGCCAAGGGTGATGCCGGTGAAGTTCTCGTCGACCACGGCTTTGTAGTCGGGATCGCTGAGATACATGTCCGCCCCAATGCCGATGGCAAGGTTCAGGTGGGGATGATACTGGGCTACATAGTCTTTGATCGGTTTATAGAGCATGATCTGCTCCTGGAGCTGGAGAGGTATCTCCGAGATTTCCACGGTCGGATCGCCCGGCTTCCATTCCATGATCTGCTCTTCACAGCCGGAGGCAAGGAGTGTAAGGGCTAAAGCGGCCGCGGAATATGCTATTTTATTGCGTTTCATAATGTTGGTCTCTTGGATTTAAGATTTATTCTTCAGTCTCTTCATCTTCAGGATAGTCGGAGATGGTGACGAACTTGTAGGGGACAATGCGCCAGTTGTCGATGTAGATTTCCTGAGTAGAGAGCGCCGAGGGGAATTTGGCCACTGCTTCTTTGCCCTTGTCGTTGGTGTAGGTCACTTCGATATCCGAGTTGACGAAGCCCATGCCGAACTGCTGGTTCGAGGCGTCGTTGCGCAGGGTGATCACGTCCTGGAATGTCGGGGCTACAGCTTCCTTGTCTTCAAGAATGGCCTTGTAGTTGTTGAATTCCGACAGAGGCACTGTGACGGTGGTCCAGCCTTCGGTGAAGAAGGGTATGCTTGCCGGATTGCCTTCATTGTCTGTGACGAGCCAGGGGATGTAGAAGAATGTGTTGGAGTTGCGTTCGTCTCCGTTGTAGCCGCTGAAAGAGATGTTGTTGACCAGCGTGATCACAATCTGGCCTGTGAGTGACCAGGGGTTGGGTATGTAGACCTCGAACTGGAGGGCTACTTCGGTCAGCGGTGTTGTGGCCGGAATGAAGGGGGTCATGCGGGTCCAGTCTTCGGTTTCGTGCTTGTTGCCGGTTGTCCAGACTTCGGTGGCGCGGGGCTTGGCCGAGGAGATGCCTCCTTCGTTGAGCAGACGCTGGGGTATGAGCTGGCAGACTTTGCCGTAGCCGGTCCCTAAGGGATCGTCAACGAGGTCGGTGTCATAGATCATTGAGACTCCGGGCTTGATGTTGTCGTTTTCGTCTTTGTTTGACGAGCCCCAGAATCCGTGCACGCCGTTGCCGTCGAAGTCGAGGATCATACAGTTGCGGTTGTTGAAGAAGTCGGGCGACTGGGCTTTGCCATTGGCGCCGTCAGAGGTGATGCAGCCTGCCTGGCTGACACCTGAGGGCATCACGAATGAATACCATTCGCCGTCGGGGTCGTTTTCGATATTGTCAGTCACTTCAATGCCGCCGGGGAGGGTGACGAGGTAGGTTTCGTGGAGCGAAGAACCGTAGACAGTCACTTTCTGGCCTGCGCCGGGCAGAGTGTTGCTGACCGATGTGATGGACGGGAAGGCGGCGCGAATCTCGAATTCGTAGATGGTTTCGGTGCGGTCCTTGACCAGACGGATGGTGTTGCGCACATTCTCGTCGGCATTGGTGATCGGGGTCTTGGTGTTGAGAGTCACGAGCATGGAGTTGTCAGAGACATAGGCGCGGTTGAAGTAGGTCTCATAGCCGTTGATGTAGACTTTCTTCATGCCCATGAACCCGTGGCCTTCGAGGCGGATCATCTGGCCGAGACGCGCGAAGGTGACTTCGCGGTCAGGCACGGATGATTCCACGTCTTCAAGGAAGACTTTCTCGATCACGATCTTGCGGCCCTGATATTTGTCATCGAAATATTCATCGTCTTTGTCGCAGGAGGCGAATCCTACAGACAAGAGGACTATGGCGGTGAGCCAGATATATTTTAAACTTTTCATGGAGTCGTAATTATTTAAAGAGGTCGTTAACGTTGATTTCACGCGGACCGAATTCGTAGACCACAGGATCTTTGCCTAAAAGCGGGTTGCGGCCGCGGTCAACGTCTGAAATCGGAAGTGTGAGGTGGGCCACAGTGGCTGTCGATACGTCGTCGGCATCAGCAGTCTTGGCATACTGGCAGTCTTCGCTCTCATCCCATTCGTAGGAGGCGTTGCGGTCCTGATGGTTGAGATAGTTGACCACTTCTGACTGCTGATAGTAGGAACGGCGCAGAAGGTCGTACCAGAAGAGGCCTTCGAATGCAAATTCGATTCGGCGTTCGTAGATCAGGTCAGAGTAGGTGACGGTGCCCAGACGTGGCATTCCGGCGCGTTCGCGGACGCGGTTGAAATATTCGGTGTCGGAGGTCGAGGCGCTGTTGCCCATAGCGGCTTCGGTGTAGTTCAGATAGACCTCGGCCAGACGCATCATGTAGGTGTTGACGCCTGATGACTGCTGGTAGCTCTGGCCGTTGTCGTCAAGTTTGCCGATAACGTGTTTCTTGACGTTGCATTTCTTTTCGTAGTCGGCTTCGGTCACGTTGTAGATATATCCGTCGTTCTTGGTGTTGAGGTCGGGATATACTTCGCCTACGGTGCAGATGGTGTAGTGACGGCGGATGCGGTCCTGCGGATCGTAGGTGCGCACAAGGTCATAGGAGGCATATGTGGCGTTGCCCCAGTTTGTCTCGCCGACCATTGTCGACCAGCTGAAATAAGACGAGATCGGGTTGTTGGCACCCCAGCCGATGGCGTCAGTCGATCCTGAGAGCCACTGGAGCTGGAAGACTGATTCGTTATTGTTGTTCCAGGTCTTCACTGCAAAGAGGTCGCCGTAGTTTTCAAGAAGGCTGTAGGGGCCTTCCATGCACTTGAGGGCGGCTTTCTTGGCGAGGTCGAGATAGTAGGTGTTGCGGTTGCCGCGGTCGAAGTCGGTGGCGATGTTGGCGCCGTCATATTCGCCGTCGGTGGTTAGACCTGCCATCGAGAGATAGAAGCGTGAGAGCATGCCGTAGGCGCTGTAGCAGGTGACGCGTCCTGGATTGGCCTGGCTTTCCGAGAGGTTGGCTGCGGCGAATTCCATGTCGCGGATGGCGAATTCAATGACGTCGGTCATGCGGTGGGCCGGGGTGACGGTGTTGCCCGAAGCTTCGATTGTGTTGGTGTAGATTATGCCTTTGTTCCAGAGTGAGCCGATGTACCAGTAGGCGAGGCCGCGCATGAAGCGTGCTTCGGCTATGCCCTGGGTCTTGGCGGCGTCGGAAACTGCGCTGCTGCTGTATTTCTGGATGCGGTTGATGACGTTGTTCGACTGGGCTACTACGGAGTAGAGGGCGTTCCAGGAGTCTTCAAGGCCTGGCGAGAGGGCTGTTTCCGTGAAGTTGGTGTAGGGGAAGATGTAGTCAGACCATCTTGCGGTCAGGTTGTTGGAACGGCCGTCGCCCATGCTGTAATAGGCCTTATCGTTGAAGTTGTTCCAGACATAGTTGTAGAGGGGCGATGTGGTGGCCAGGACGGAAGCGTCGCTGTCGAGGAAGCTTTCGTCGTTGCCCTGTGTGGTGTTCTGTGTTGTCAGGAAGTCATCGCATGATGCGAGTGAGAGGCTTCCTGCCACGAGGACAGCTGAGATCAATATGTTTTTTTTCATTGCAGATTTCGGTTAGAATGATACGTTTAGACCAAACGTGTAGATGCGCGGAGAGGGGTAGCGGCCGTAGTCTACGCCGGTCATGAGGGCGTCGCCGTACATGGCTCCCACTTCGGGGTCAAGACCTTTGTATTTGGTCCAGGTGTAGACGTTCTGGGCGCTGAAATATACACGAACGTTGTCGAGGTAGAGCTTGTTGACAAGCTGGCGGGGCAGTGTGTAGCCGAACGAGATGTTCTGCAGACGGATGTAGGATGCGTCTTCGATGAGCAGGTCGCTGATGCGTGTGAAGTTGGCGTTGGCATCGGTGCGCTGAAGGGCTGGAAGTGTTGTCGATCCGGGATTGACCACCTGAAGGTTGCGGTAGTCATTGTCAGGCAGCGAGGGGTCGATGACGGCTACTCTTGCGAAGTTGAGCGACGAGCGCAGTATGTTGGAGTTCTGGCGCGGGTCTTCGATGCGCATGCGGGTGAGGTTGAGTGCCTTGTTGCCGTAGGCGCCTGAGAACATGACGTTCAGGTCGAAGCCTTTGTAGTTGAAAGTGTTGCCGAAGCCCCAGGTGAATTTGGGTTCGGGGTTGCCGATGAATGTGCAGTCTTCAGCGTTGATCTTGCCATCGCCGTTGCGGTCCTCGAAGATGTAGTCTCCGATCCAGGTTGAGCTCTGGGCTATGGTGTTGCCTTCGGGGATGGCTACCTGCTGCAGGTTGCCTGCGGCGTCGTGGTAGTAGAAGTCTTCGGGCTTGTCGAAGCGGCCTATCACTTTGTAGCCCCAGAACTGGCCGATGGGCTGGCCTACTACTGTTTTGGTGACGATGTAGTTGGTAGAGCTTGGCTGATAGGTTTTCTCGATCGAGGAGTTGGCGGTGTCAAGTGACTTGACTTTGTTGCGGTTGAGCGAGAAGACCACGTTTGAGGTCCAGGTGAAGTCGCGGTTGGTGATGTTGGTTGTGTTGAGGGTGAGTTCTATACCCTTGTTTTCGATAGAGCCGACGTTGCCCCAGGGGTTGCTGGCTGCGCCGTGGCCGGCAGATCCGAGGAAGCCGGGGAGCGGGAGCTGGAGCAGGAGGTTGTCGGTCTTTTTGTAGTAGAGATCGGCCACGAGTTCGATGCGGTTCTGGAGTACTCCGAAGTCTACACCGAGGTTGTAGGAGCTGGTTGATTCCCAGGTGAGTTTTGGATTGGCGGTGTTGCCGGTGAGCACGCCTACGCCCCACGGGGTGGTTTTGTTGGCGAGGAGGGCCATGTAGGCGTAGTCAGTCACGTTCTGGTTACCGGTCTTACCCCAGCCGAGACGGAGTTTGGCGTTGTAGAGCCACTGCACGTCGCGGAGGAAGCTTTCCTGAGATGCGCGCCAGGCGAGGGCCACGGCGGGGAACCATCCCCATTTTTCACCGTCGGCAAACTTCGATGAGCCGTCGCGGCGGATGGTGGCTGTCAGGAGGTAGCGGTCGTCAAACGAGTAGAATGCGCGTCCGAAGAATGAGGCGAGGGTGTTGATGTTTCTCGAACCGGTTGTGGTCGAGGCGCTGATGTCGCCTGCCGAGAGGTCAGGAGTGGTGTTGTTGAGGAATCCTGTGGCTGTGCCCACCTGTGTTTCCCAATAGCTTTTCGAGACTTCCTGGCCTACCATGAGGTTGATGCTGTGTTTGCCTGCGAAGGTATTGTTGTAGTTGAGAATGTTGCGCCATGACCAGTATTTGGTGTCGGTCTTGGTCCAGCGTGAGGTGCGGATGTCCTGGGTTTTGATGCCGAAGGTGTAGTCCGGCATGTAGTAGTAGTATTTGTTGAGGTTGTAGTCGCCTGAGATTTCGGTCTTGAGGGTCAGGCCCTTGTAGAGGGTTGCTTCGAGATAGCCGTTGAAGCGGAAGTTGGTTTTCTTGTTTTTGTTTGTTATTATGGAGGCGAGGCCGACGGGGTTGTCAGGCATCCAGACGTCGTCCGGTCCGTCGAAAGAGCCGTCGGGCGAGGTGACTGCGACTGTTGGCTGCTGGATGAGGGCGCTGATGATGGTGTTGTTGTCAGTGCCTACAACCTGTTTGGAGTCTGTGAACGAGAAGTTCACTCCGCCTCTGAGCCAGCTTTTGATCTGGGTGTCGAGGTTGGAGCGGAGTGAGAAGCGCTGGAAGCTTGAGCCGTGGGCTATACCTTCCTGGTCGAGATAGCCGCCTGATAAAGCATAGGTGGTTCTGTCGTTGCCGCCTGACACTGAGATGCTGTGGTTCATCATGAAAGCCTTGCGGAAAAGTTCGTCCTGCCAGTCAGTGCCCTTGCCCAACAGGTCGGGACGGATGAAGGCTGCGCTCTGGTCAACGGAGCTGATGTATTCCGCACGGTAGTTGTGGTGCTCGGCATACTCGCGGAGGTTGAGCAGGTCATATTTCTTGGGCATTTCCTGCCAGCCGAGATACATGTCGTAGGTGACGGTGGCTTCTCCGGCCTTGCCTCGCTTGGTGGTGATCATGATCACACCGTTTGACGCGCGTGAACCATATATAGCGGTTGCCGATGCGTCTTTGAGGATGTCCATTGACACGATGTCAGAGGGGTTGATCGAGCTGAGAGGGTTGGAGGTCTCGTCGTCAGTTGTGGAGTCGATCACCACGCCGTCAATCACGAAGATCGGCTGGTTGGTGGCGTTGAGCGAGTTGATACCGCGGATGCGGATTGAGGTCGAGGCGCCGGGTGTTCCGGAGTTGGCCTGGATCTGCACACCGGCCGCACGGCCCTGGAGCACCTGGTCGACGCTGGTGGCGATTGATTTCTTTACGGCGTCTTCGCCTACGGAGGTGACTGAGCCGGTGAGGTCGGAGCGTTTCATCTGTCCGTAGCCTACAACCACTACTTCGTCAAGAACTTCGGAGTCTTCCTTAAGGACGATTGTCAGGTTTGTGCGTCCGTCAACTGCTACTGTCTGGGTGGTGTAGCCCACGTAGGAAACAACTAGTGTCGCGTTTTTGGGAAGACTCAACTTGAAATGGCCGTCAACATCGGTTGCTATGCCGTTGCCGGAGCCCTTCTGTTGCACTGTCGCGCCGATGAGCGGATCGCCCGCTTCATCCTGCACGGTTCCCGTCACTGTGATGTTCTGGGAGAAGGCCCATAGCGGAGTCATGCAGACGAGCCATAGTACTATGGACCTGAGATAGGTTACTGTGCACTTCATGAAATGAAAATGGTTTTGATGGATTAAAGGTAAGAATATTGGTTTGCTTTGGTTGGTCAGTAGTGAATCAACTACCTGCAAAGATATGGAATTAATCTATTTTGCAAAGAAATTTTAGCAAAAATAACCGAAAATTTTAGTCAAAAAGTCGGTGCGAAGGCAAAAAAAATGTAATAAATAGGATAAAAAACGCAAATTTTGAAATCAAATGTAAAAAATCGGGTTTGTGCAGTCCGGAGAAGCCATATTGTTGGAAATTCGGGGGCTTATTGTATTTTGGCCGCTATCACTGTGTGCCCGTCGATCCTGACAATGCCTTTGTCGGCAAGGTCGCGGATGGTTTGTATGGTCTGCTCGCGCGGACCCTGGCAGTTGGAGATGATGGTTTCGACAGAGCATCCTCCCTCGCGAGAGGCCTGATAGACAATGCTTTCGCGCAGGCTGCGGGTGGTTTCAGGTGTGTCTGCGCTCTTCCGGCGGCTGCGACACACGTCGCATTTGCCGCAGTCCTGGGCATCGCTTTCGCCGAAATAGCGCAGCATGCCTCTGACCCGGCATTCCGAGGTGTTGAATGCGAATGATTTCATGGCTTCGAGACGCAGGGCCATGCGTTCGCGTTGGCGCTCGTAGACTTCCAGGGGCATGATCACGTGTTTGGGAAGTTCGCGCGAGGTGCTGTAATATATATAAGGTGTGGTGCGGCGCGGCACGTAGTGGACGGCATGGATGCGTCCGAGGTAAAGCAACGCCTGGTAGACCCGCTCTGACGAGAGGCAGGTGGAGCGGGCTATGACAAGCTCGCTGATGTAGACGTAGTCGGCGAAGAGCCCCGTGTAGTTGCGCAGCACGCACTGGAACACTTCTTCGGCATCGGGCGTGAGCTCAAGGTCGTAGAGCTGGTCTTTGCGCATGATTACCATTAGGCGCGAGCGCGAGGTGGTCTCGTCGATGTATTCGAAGTAGCCTGCGCGGCTCAGAAGAGTCAGCGCGCTCCTTGCCGGCGCGGGTGGCAGGGAGTAGGTGCGGCAGAAGAGGTCGAAGTTGAATTCATAGAGCGTTCCGTAGCCTTCGCCTACGGCTACGCCGAGGAAGTTTCCGGCCAGTTCGTAGATGTGGCGTATGAATTCCTTGTCGGGGAAGCTTTCGCTCAGGCGGCGGCTGAGGGTGGATTTGTCTCTGGGCGATGCTATGACCACGGCGAATGACTCGCGGCCGTCGCGCCCGGCCCGTCCGGCTTCCTGATAGTATTCTTCAAGCGATGAGGGGAGGTCGTAGTGCACCACGGTGCGTACGTCGGGTTTGTCAATGCCCATGCCGAAGGCGTTGGTGGCCACCATTATGCGGACGCTGTCTTCTTTCCAGAGGTTCTGCCGCAGATCTTTTTCTTCCGGATCGAGGCCGGCATGGTAGAATTCAGCGCTGATGCCTTCGCGCCTGAGCAGATCGGCTATCTCGCGGCAGCGGCGGCGGGAGCGCACGTAAACTATGCCGCATCCGGTGGTGGCGCGGAGCACACGCAGAAGGGTGTTCTCCTTGAAGTCGGCATAGCGGACTATGTAGGAGAGGTTGTCGCGGGTGAAGCTGCGGGCATAGACTTTGGGCTCTCTGAAGCGGAGGGCGCGCATGATGTCGGCGGTGACTTCAGGGGTGGCCGAGGCTGTGAGGGCGAGGATGGGGACTTCTTCGCCTGCTGTCTCGCGCAGTCGCACTACCTTGAGGTAGGAGGGGCGGAAGTCGTAGCCCCACTGAGAGATGCAGTGGGCTTCGTCAACCACGATGAGGCTGACTGTCATGGCCCGGAGTTCGGCCATGAAGCTGTCGTTCTGAAGACGTTCTGGCGAGAGGTAGGCGAGTTTGGCTTTGCCGAGGCGGCAGCGGGTGAGGTTCAGCTCGGTTTCGCGCCGGGTCAGCCCGGAGTGGAAGTGGACGGCTCTGATGTCGCGCTGGCGCAGGTTGTCTACCTGGTCTTTCATCAGTGAGATGAGCGGAGTGACCACTACGGTGAGGCCCGGAAGGAGCATGGCCGGCACCTGGAAGGTGATCGACTTTCCTCCTCCGGTGGGGAGCAGGCCGAGAGTGTCGCGCCCCTCCAGCACTGAGTCTATGATCTCGCGCTGGAGGGGGCGGAATGCGTCATAGCCCCAGTATTTTTTCAGTACTGAAAGCGGCATCGGCTATTCGGGATGGATTTCCTTGACGAAGAGCTGTATGGCGGAACCTCCCTTGTGTTTGTTTTCCTCGATGGTGTAGCAGATGCTGAAGGGTTTGCCCGAATGGATGTGGTCGAAACTGGCGGCGCTGTTGAATACTATGCCGTTCATGACTTTTCCGCAGGTGCTGTCAACGAGTTCGAGTTTTATGTGCTCGCTGTGGCGCCCTACGAGTTTCGAGGTGCCGAAGTCAGTCACTCCGCGTGTACAGAACACCGGTTTGCTGTTGCCCGGACCGAAGGGGTTGAACTGTTTGAGCAGGGATAGGAATTCGGGGGTGATCTCGGCGAATGTCAGGTAGGCGTCGATATCGAGCTGGGGGGTTAGCTGGTCGGGGCGTATGTTGTCGCTGACAAACTGCTCGAAACGGCGTGTGAACTCCGCTATGTTCTCTTCCTTGAGCGAGAGGCCTACGGCGTAGGTGTGGCCGCCGAAGTTCTCAAGCAGGTCGCGCACTGATTCCACGGCTTTGTAGACGTCGAAGCCCTGCACCGAGCGCGATGAGCCTGTGGCCAGTCCGTTGGAGTAGGTGAGGACCACCGATGGCTTGTAGTAGAGCTCGGTCAGTCGCGAGGCTACGATGCCGATGATGCCTTTGTGCCAGTTTTTGTTGTAGATTACTATCGACTTCTGGTCTGAGGTCATCTCTCCGCGCTCTTCGAGAATCGTATTGGCTTCCTCGGTTATCTGTTTGTCGAGTTCCTTGCGGTCCTGGTTGTAGCGGTCTATCTCCTTTGCGCGGGTGTAGGCATCGGCCACATCGCGGGCCACGAGCAGGTCGACGGCTTCCTTGCCGCTCTGCATGCGTCCGGAGGCGTTGATGCGCGGGCCGATCTTGAAGATTACGTCGCTGATGGTGATCTCGCGGTTTCCGAGTCCGCAGATACGGATTATGGCTCTCAGACCCATGTTGGGGTTGGAGTTGAGCCTTTTGAGTCCGTGGTATGTGAGGATGCGGTTTTCGCCTACCATCGGTACGATGTCTGCAGCGATTGACACAGCCACGAGGTCGAGAAGCCCTTCCAGTTCGGTGTTGCCCAGGCCGTTGGATATGGCGAAAGCCTGCATGAGCTTATAGCCCACGCCGCAGCCTGAGAGGTGGGGACATGGATAGGTGCTCCCTTCCAGTTTCGGGTTGAGGATGGCGACCGCCGGCGGGAGTTTCTCGTCGGGCACATGATGGTCGCATATAATAAAGTCTATGCCCAGAGAGCGGGCATACTCGATCTCTTCGGTTGCTTTGATTCCGCAATCGAGGATGATAAAAAGTTTGACCCCTTGACGGGCGGCCATGTCGATGGTGGCTTTCGAGATGCCATATCCGTCTTCGTTGCGCGTCGGGATATAGTAGTCGATATGGGAGTAGAAGTTACGGAGATATTTGTAGACGAGGGCCACTGCTGTGGTTCCGTCTACATCATAGTCACCGTAGACCATAATCTGCTCCTTAGCCCCCATAGCACGGTTTAGCCGGTGGACGGCCTTGTCCATGTCGGGCATGAGAAACGGGTCATGCAGATCCTTCAGCGAGGGGTGGAAAAATTTCTCCGCCTCTCTGACCGAGGAAATGCCCCGTTGCACAAGCAGCTCGCTAACGGGCGGCACTCCGGCATAGCTTTTGGCCAAGTCGGACTCCACTTGTTGTTCGTCGGATGTAAGGGGACAGTAATTCCATTTACTTGTCATTTATGTTGTTTCTTTTTTATTTCAAAAGAAGGCGGAGAGGGGAGGTGCGCGATCATTGCAAGAGATAAGGCACTTCGACCCTATTATTTGCAAAAGTACGCAGAATAATTGGATAAATTGTCATAAGAAATGTTATTTATCCTTTAGCGTTCGTTTTTAAACGGGCCCGTGATGCAAGTAAGATGGAATGGCCGGGGTGTTCAGTGGCGGGGTTCCTGCGGGGCGGCTGTCATGTGGACATCGAGCTGCGGGAAGGGGAAGGAGAGGCCGGGGGCGGCTGTGATGGCGTTGTAGAATTCTTCGTTGTGGTCAAAGTAGACTCCCCAGTAGTCGGCGCTGGCTACCCATGCGCGCACGCTGAGGTTGACCGATGAGTCGGCCAGTTCGGCCACAACTACGACGGGGGCTTTGACTGACGGCATTCCGGTTTTCTCTTCCCAGAGAATGCGGGGGTCTTTGCGGAGCAGGTCGAGGAGCAGGGTGCGGGCTCGGTCTACGCTTTCGCCGTAGGAGATGCCTACGGTCCAGTCCACTCGGCGGTAGGGCTGGATGGAGTAGTTGTTGATGCTTCCGGTGGAGAGGCCGCCGTTGGGTATGATGATCGATTTGTTGTCAGGGGTGCAGATTATGGTGTTGAAGATTTCTATGCGGGTGACGGTTCCGGCAAAGCCCTGGGCTTCGATGTAGTCGCCGACCTTGAATGGCTTGAGCAGGAGTATGAGCACTCCGCCGGCAAAGTTCTGGAGGGTGCCGCTCAGGGCCATGCCTATGGCTACGCCTGCCGAGGCGAAGAGGGCGAGAAAGGAGCTTGTCTCTATGCCGAGGATGCCTATGACGGTGACGATCAGGATGAAGTAGAGCACGATTCTGACGAGCGAGAGCACGAAGGTGCTCAGTGAGGCTTCGACCTGCCGCCGGTGGAGTATGCCGTAGACGAAATTGTAGAGTTTGCGGATGATGTATTTGCCTGCGTAGAATACGAGTATGGCGATGGTCAGTGAGATGGCAAAGTGGACCATGTCGCTGATGAGTGTGTCGATCAGCTGATCGAAGGAGATGTTTTTGATTGCGCTGCTCTCCTGGGCAACGGTTGGGATTGTGTCAGTCGGAATGATGTCGAGTTGAAACATTTTTTCTGATAACTATTACTATATGGATGTTCTGCGGGGTTATTTGCCGGTGTCAGTTGAAGACCGGGGCTGTCGAGACTACATCTTTCCACCAGAGGGTCTTGTCATAGCCGCGGTAGGCGGTCTCTTCGGGCCGTTTGATTATAAACGATCCGAGGCCGCCGTAGGTTCTGACGGCTATGCCGGTGAAGTCGCGGTCGGTGTGGGCTTTGTAGAGGATGCAGCGGTCAAAGGCGTCCTGCCATGCGGCGAGCAGGGCGGGGGAGTTCTTGGAGATTTTCTTCATGTAGTCCTCCATGTCGTAGACCGGGCGTGTGGAGTGGAAGACGGGGTCGAAGGGGTTGAAGCTTTGTGACAGGGCCTGTACCTGTGTGAGTTCCGCGGGATAGGAGGTGAGAGTGGCTAAGATGCCGCGCGAGGCCTCGGCAAGTCCTTCGAGAGCGGATGTGTCGACCACCACCATCTGTGAGCGCAGGCCTTTTTCTTTCAGATAGGTGAATGTGTTGGTGGCGGCGCCGACCAGGTCTGGGGTGCCGTCGGCGAAAAATGCCGGAATGTTCAGATGATAGGGCATGCCTTCGCCTTCGACTTCTGTCGGCGAGCCGACTATCACGGGTGTCAGAGCGCGCAGTTCATATGCGATCTCTACTGTGCCCATCAGGCAGCAGTCGAAGTATAGGAATGAGAATTTTTCTCCTTCGAGGGCTTTGCCGAGTGAGGAGAGGCTCATCCATTTGTCGCGGTCGGTTCCGTATGAGCGTGAGGCTTTTGATTGGTCCATGTCTTCGGGGTGGGTCATCCAGGCTGTGGCGTGGCCCCAGAAAATCATGCCGTAGTCTTCGGCTGGCGCGAGCTCCTTCATGTCGGCAAGCACCTGACGCATGCGTCCGATCTCTACAGAGTAGAGGTCGGGATCATCGGTGTAGGTTTTCAGTATTTTCTGTCCTTGGGCTGTTATCTCGATCAGCTGGGGCGGATTGCCGTCATTGGTATAGGGGCGGTTGTAATAGACGAGCAGCCTTCCGCCGTTCAGGCCGCCGTTTTTGGCTCCGCGGACCATTTCATCGAGGTCATAGGCATCGAAGCTGTTTGCCCAGCCGAGGTTGTTGTCGGCCAGCATATAGACAAGCACAGTCCGGTGGACCTCTTCAGATGGAGAGGGCGGTGCGGGGGGCGCGGGCTCGTCGGCTTCGCCGCAGGAGTTCAGCAGACAGAACGAGCAGAAGGTGAGGAGAATATTGAGCAGAAAGCGGTGCATCGGGGTGATCAATTGGTTTATTTCAACGAAATTACGATATTTATGTCATTCCGAGGGCGTGATCGGTCCGATTTTAGGATTTTTTTTGAAATGAACAAAAGCAATACCGCTGTCGTTGCTGGAATATAGAGCTATATTTCTGATTGTTTTGGCTTCTGTTAACATTTTTTATCAGGCCTTCTCCCTGATTGATATGTAATGGTGCTATCTTTGCCATCAAGGCAGGCCAGGGCACAAGCTGTAATTATTCAAGAATGAAAAAATCTTCTAAAATTCAACACATTATGAGCGACCAACTGAAGATATACTGCGTCAATCTCGGCGAATACATTCCTGTCAGCGGCGGTCAGACGCTGCATCAGATATATGATGGAATCCGTGACAGGCTTCCTTTCACTCCTGTCTGCGCGCGGGTCAACAACAAGACCGAAGATCTTGCTTTCCCGGTGTTCATGCCCAAGCAGGTGGAGTTTCTCTCGGTGAAGTCGCCGTCGGGCCACAGATGCTACATCCGTTCGCTCTGCATGGTGCTTTACCGTGCGCTTGTGACGCTCTATCCGGGCGCGCGTCTGGTGATAAGCCATTCGGTTTCGCGCGGATACTATTGCCGGGTCGAAGGAGTCAAGGCCGATGCTGAAGTGGCTGCGGCTCTAAAAGAGGAGATGCGCAGGCTGGTGGACCGCGATCTGCCGTTCGAGCGCAAGGAGCGCCTGACTCCTGACGTTATAGAGATCATGCGCCGCCAGGGCCTGGACGACAAGGTGAAACTGCTTGAGAGTCTCCATGAACTGTACACGGTCTACTATCGTCTCGATGGTGTCTGTGACTGCTATAACGGCAATCTGGTGCCTCGCACCGGAATGCTTCAGGTGTTTGATCTCGTGCCCTATGAGAAGGGGCTTCTGCTGCTTGGACCGGATCCGGCTGATGACTCGCGCCCGGCCACTCCGCTTGCCCAGCCCAAGCTCTATAGGGCCTTTACCGACTATCTTAAGTTCAACTCCATCATTGGCATACGCGATGCGGGCGATGTCAATTCAGTGGTGGCCGGAGCGGGCACGTCGATGATGATCAATGTGGCCGAAGCTCTTCATACCAAGTATATCGGCGCCATAGCCGACCGCATCACGGAGCGATATCATGAAGGGGGCGCGCGGGTGGTGCTTATTGCCGGTCCGTCGTCGTCAGGCAAGACTACTTTCACCAAGCGTCTGGCGGTGCAGCTGCTGACCAATCTGCTGAACCCGGTGATGATCTCGCTTGACAACTATTTCGTAGACCGCAACCGCACTCCGCGTGACGAGAGCGGCGATTATGACTATGAGTCGCTCTTTGCTCTCGATCTTGAGCTGTTCAACGACCATCTGAACCGTCTGATCCGTGGCGAGCGCATCGAAATGCCCTATTATAATTTCGAGCGCGGCGAGCGTGAATACCGCAATGAGAGCATAGCCCTTGACTCGCATTCGATATTGCTGATCGAGGGTATCCACGGCCTGAATCCGGAACTGACTCGCGATGTGGTGCCTGAGATGAAATACCGCATCTATGTCTCTGCGCTGACCACACTCGCCATTGATGACCACAATTGGGTGTCGACCACTGACAACCGCCTGCTGCGGCGCATTATCCGCGACTACAAGTATCGCGGTACGAGTGCTCTCGACACCATACGCCGCTGGCCGAGCGTGCGCCGGGGAGAAGAGCAGTGGATTTTCCCTTATCAGGAAAATGCCGATTCGATGTTCAATTCCTCGCTGCTGTTCGAGTTAGGTGTCATGCGTGACGAGGCTGAGAGGGTGTTGCGTAATGTGCCCCGTGATCTGCCGGAATATGCCGAGGCTCACCGTCTGCGCAAGTTTCTGTCATGCTTCTCGTCCATTCCTTCCAACATGATTCCGCCAAACTCGCTGCTGCGTGAATTCCTTGGGGGCAGTTCGTTCCATTATTAGACCGCATTTTTTCCTGGAGCGGGGCTGCCGGCCTCTTTTCGGGATGAGACACTGCAAAGATACAACGCCCGGTACTCGAAAGAGTGCGATAATGCGGGGACATGCCATCCGGAGCTGTAAATCGGTGTCCTCGACCGGACACCATATGCAGAGGGGATCGCAAACCCGTGACACCTTCGCGCTTAGCGCTGCGGTGTCACGGGCTATGAGTAAACCGATGTCCTGACGGACATCACCTTCAGGGGAGGTCCTTTTTGACATTTCAACCGTGTTTTGCTGCTGATTTTCTCTTTTCGGGATGAGACACTGCAAAGATATAATCGCCGGCCCCGTTATCAGATGCGATAATGCGGGGCCGGCGATATTATATAAATAGGTGGCTGCAGAGAGGGGGATCAGTCCATGAGCTTGCGGTAGCGGCGGCGCGGGGGTTCCTTACCATCGTTGTGGGCTTTCTTGAACTCTTCGTAGTCTGAGTAGGAGCCTTCGTAGAACACTACATTGCCGTCGCCTTCAAACGAAAGGATGTGGGTGCAGATGCGGTCGAGGAACCAGCGGTCGTGGCTGACAACCACGGCGCAGCCGGCAAAGTCCTCCAGGCCTTCTTCGAGAGCGCGAAGGGTGTTCACGTCGATGTCATTGGTAGGTTCGTCAAGCAGGATCACGTTGCCTTCCTCCTTGAGAGCCATAGCGAGGTGCAGGCGGTTGCGCTCGCCGCCTGAGAGCACTCCGATTTTCTTTTCCTGGTCGGCTCCGGTGAAGTTGAAGCGCGACAGGTAGGCGCGGGCGTTGACGTCGCGGCCACCCATGCGGAAGCTTTCCACTCCCTGCGAAATCACTTCATAGACGCTCTTTTCGGGCAGAAGGTCGTGGTGGGTCTGGTCGACATAGGCGATCTTTACGGTCTCGCCCACTTCAAACGAGCCTGCGTCAGGAGTCTCCTGGCCCATGATGAGGCGGAAGAGGGTAGTTTTTCCGGCGCCGTTCGGGCCGATCACGCCTACAATGCCGCCCTGGGGGAGCGAGAAGCTCAGGTCTTTGAACAGCTGCTTCTTGCCGAAGGCTTTCGAGAAGCCCTGCACGTCGATGACCTTGCTGCCGAGGCGCGGGCCGTTGGGGATGAAGATTTCGAGACGTTCCTCGCGTTCCTTCTGGTCTTCGTTGAGGAGGCGGTCGTAGCTCGACAGACGGGCTTTGCCTTTGGCCTGACGAGCCTTGGGGGCCATGCGTACCCATTCGAGTTCGCGTTCGAGGGTCTTGCGGCGCTTGCTTGCCTGCTTTTCTTCCTGGGCCATGCGCTTGGTCTTCTGGTCGAGCCATGAAGAGTAGTTGCCTTTCCAGGGAATTCCTTCGCCGCGGTCAAGTTCGAGGATCCATCCTGCCACGTGGTCGAGGAAGTAGCGGTCGTGGGTGATGGCTATCACGGTGCCGGGATATTGCTGGAGGTGCTGTTCGAGCCAGTCGATCGATTCGGCATCGAGGTGGTTGGTGGGCTCGTCGAGCAGCAGGATGTCGGGCTGCTGGAGCAGCAGGCGGCAGAGGGCCACGCGACGGCGTTCGCCTCCTGAGAGGGTGGTCACGCTCTGGTCGTCGGGGGGACATTGCAGGGCATCCATAGCACGTTCGAGCTTGGAGTCGATGTTCCAGGCGTCGGCGGCATCGAGTTTGTCCTGAAGTTCGGCCTGACGGGCGAGCAGGGCGTCCATCTTATCGGGGTCTTCGAGCACATCGGGGTCGCCGAACGATTCATTGACCTTGTCAAATTCAGCAAGGAGGTCCATGATGGGCTGCACACCTTCGCGCACAACCTCGATGACAGTTTTCTCAGGGTCGAGCTGAGGGTCCTGTTCGAGATAGCCCACGGAGTAGCCGGGCGAGAAGACAACTTCGCCCTGATAGCTCTTGTCAATGCCTGCTATGATTTTCAGCAGCGAAGACTTACCGGAGCCGTTCAGACCGATGATGCCGATCTTGGCACCGTAGAAGAATGAGAGATAGATGTTTTTCAACACCTGCTTCTGGGGAGGGTAGGTCTTGGAGACTCCTACCATCGAGAATATAACTTTTTTGTCGTCAGCCATGATTGGATGGTTGTTGATGCTTGTTGAAATTCAGGATATTAGGATTCAGCGCTTTTTGGGTGCATATTTGGCGGGATAATCGCAGCGGGTCTTTCCGGCTATGATGTTGTTGAGTTTTCCTTTGATCAGCTGCTTGCGGATCATCGAAATGTGGTCGATGTATAGTTTGCCTTCGAGGTGGTCGCACTCATGCTGGACTATGCGGGCCAGGAAGCCGGTGATCACTTCTTCATGCGGTTCGAAGTTTTCGTCGACCCAGCGCAGGCGGATGTTTTCCACGCGGCTGACGTTTTCCGAAAGTCCCGGCAGGCTGAGGCAGCCTTCGCCGCGGCTGACGGCTTCTCCGTCAAGCACCTCGATCTCCGGGTTGATGAGCACGAATTTGCGGCCCTCGCATTCGGGGAATGAATCTTTGACGGGGTCGGCATCGATCACAACGATTCTGTCAGAGCGACCGATCTGTGGAGCGGCAAGGCCTACGCCTTCACTGGCATACATGGTGGTGAACATGTTCTCTATAAGCTCTTTGAGCTCAGGATAGTCCCGGCTTATCGGGGCCGCTGTCTTGCGGAGCACCGGATGGCCGTAAAGATAGACTGGTAAGCGCATTGATATATCTGTTTTTTTGATTATTCCTGGATGATTGGCAAGGAGGGGGGAGGCGCCGGCCTGTGGGTGGGCGGCTCTGCTTCCTGTGCGGCGGTCAGATCCGGCGTGATTCGAGATAGCCGTTGAGGATTATGACGGCCGCCATGCGGTCTATGGCGCCTTTGTCGCGGCGGTCGCTTTTCTTGACTCCGGCATCGAGCATGGCGCGGTGGGCAAGGGTCGAGGTGAAGCGTTCGTCGAAAAAGCGGATCTCCACTCCCGGCAGCTCCTTGCGCAGGCGGTTGATGGCCGGAGTGATATAGCGCATCGACTCTGACGGCTCCCCGCCCAGGGTTTTGGGGAGTCCGACAATGATTTCATCGACCGGCTCGCGGCTGACATAGGCCTTGACATAGGTTATCAGCTGGGCCGAGGGCACAGTGTCAAGCGCCGTGGCCACGATCTGCAACACGTCGGTCACAGCCAGTCCGCAGCGTTTGCGCCCGTAGTCAATAGCAAGTAATCGTCCCATAATGACTGCAAAGATAATAAAAATATTGTACATTTGCATGTCAAATCCCACCAGATCATCATGGACTATAATAGAATCCTGACAGAGATAGCGGTCGAAGTTGAGCCCCTCCGCACCGTAGGACAGCAGGCCTCCTACATACCGGCGCTTGCGAGAGTCAATCCTGACCGTTTCGGTATCTGCCTTCTCACCACCGATGGTGGCGGAGCCGAGCTGGGTGATGTTGGTGAGCGCTTTTCCATCCAGAGTGTCACCAAAGTCTTCTCACTCTCTATGGCCCTTTCGCTCAAAGGCGAGGCTCTTTGGGAGAGAGTGGGCAAAGAGCCGTCGGGCTCGGCTTTCAACTCGCTGATACAGCTTGAACTCGACCACGGCATTCCGCGCAATCCGTTCATCAATGCCGGTGCAATCGTTGTGGCCGACGTGCTCCTTTCGGAACTCTCCGATCCGGAGGGTGAATATATAGACTTCATACGCCGTATCTCCGGCGATCCCACCGTAGGATATGACCGCGAGGTAGCGGCTTCGGAGAGGACTACGGGCTATGTTAACGCCGCCATTGCCAACATGCTCAAGTATTACGGCAATCTGCAAAACGACATCGAGGACGTGTTGCGCTTCTACTTCCTGCAGTGTTCCGTCAAGATGGACTGCCGTCAGCTGGCCCAATCGTTTCTGCCCTTTGCCGACCGCAACCGGGAATTCTCCTTCGGCGGCGTCAGCCTGACCTATTCGCAGGTAAAGCGCATCAACGCCATCATGCAGACCTGCGGATTCTACAACGATGCCGGTGAATATTCCTATCTGGTCGGACTTCCCGGCAAGAGCGGTGTCGGCGGCGGCATAGCAGCCGTCTATCCCGGACGCTATTCCGTGGCCACCTGGAGCCCGCGCCTCAACGAAAAAGGCAACTCCGTGATGGGCATGAAAGCTCTGGAGCTGCTTACCTCCTACACCCACGAATCAATCTTCTGACAGCCGCCCGTCTGTCACCTTGAGGACTCCGATATAAAACCGTTCAAATGTGCTGATGACGATTTGAACGAATTTCTTTTTGACTATCCGAGGAAAGTGGTGTGAAAAATTGATAATGAAAGGAAAATTTTGTAAGTTTGCAACTCTATATGTCATACTTACTTATCACATTTTATTCCTTACATCAAATTTCAATTATGAGACATCACATAGTCCTCTCTCTCGCTCTCGGCCTGATGGCTGCAGGGACATCAAAAGCAGATGAAGTGCTGAAATCGCCTGACGGCGACATCGCGCTGACGTTTGAGATCCGTGACGGACGTCCAACCTACTTTGTCGACTTCAAAGGCAAGCAGGTGATCGCCCCGTCGGGTCTCGGCTTTGACCTGTCGAGCGAGTCGGGACGCAACAGCTTCGAGCAACAGGGCAAAAAGGCCGGAGCCGACGCTCTTTCGCTCAAAGACGGCTTCGAGCTTGCCGGAGTGAGCCGCGACAGTGTCGACACCGTGTGGCAGCCTGTCTGGGGCGAAGAGTCGGAGATCCGCGACCACTACAATGAAATGACCGTCAGCCTGCGTCAGCCTGCTTTTGACCGAGCTATGGCGATCCGCTTCCGAGCCTATGACGACGGAATCGGTTTCCGGTATGAATTCCCCGGACAGCCAAATCTCAACTATTTCGTAATAGCCGAAGAAGCAACGGAGTTTGCAATGACAGGTGACCATACCGCCTACTGGATTCCCGGCGACTATGACACCCAGGAGTATAACTACACCCGGTCGCGCCTGAGCGAGATCCGCGGCCTTTTCCCCTCCAAAATCAATCCGGACAATGCCTCGACCACGCCTTTCTCTCCCACAGGCGTCCAGACTGCGCTCCAGCTCAAGACAGACGACGGCATCTATCTGAACATCCATGAGGCCGCCACTGTCGACTATCCGACAATGCACCTCAACCTCAACGACACAACCATGACATTCTCCTCATGGCTCACCCCCGACAATCAGGGCCGCAAAGGCTACATGCAGACCCCGGCCAAAAGTCCCTGGCGCTCGGTGATGATAGTCGATGACGCGCGTGATATCCTCGCCTCGCGGCTGATCTACAATCTCAATGATCCGACAGCCTATGAAGATGTCAGCTGGATCAAGCCGGTCAAATACATCGGCGTCTGGTGGGAGATGATCACCGGAGCCGGTACCTGGAACTATACCGATGACGTCTACTCCGTGAAGCTCGGCGAGACAGACTACTCAAAAACCCGTCCCAACGGGCGCCACAGCGCCAACACCGCCAAGGTCAAGCGTTACATCGACTTCGCTGCCGATCATGGTTTTGACCAGGTGCTCGTAGAGGGCTGGAACGAAGGATGGGAAGACTGGTTCGGCCAGTCGAAAGACTATGTCTTTGACTTTGTCACCCCCTATCCTGATTTTGATCTGAAATATCTCACCGACTATGCCCGGTCAAAGGGCGTGCGGCTGATGATGCACCACGAAACCTCGGCATCGGTGCGCAACTATGAGCGCCATCTCGACCAGGCCTACAAGCTGATGAACGACTACGGCTACAATGCCGTCAAGAGCGGTTATGTAGGCAACATCATTCCCCGCGGCGAATATCACTACTCACAGTGGCTCAACAACCACTACCTCTATGCCGTCCGCAAGGCCGCCGACCACAAGATAATGGTCAACGCCCACGAGGCAAGCCGTCCTACAGGTCTGGCCCGCACCTATCCCAACCTCATCGGCAACGAAAGCGCCCGCGGCACAGAGTATCAGGCTATGGGCGGCAATGAGAAATGGCACACCTCGATCCTTCCCTTCACCCGTCTGCAGGGAGGTCCGATGGACTACACTCCCGGCATTTTCGAGTTCGACCTGTCGACCTTCACACCCTACAACAATTCAAAGATCGCCTCGACCATCCCCGGTCAGCTGGCGCTCTATGTCACCATGTACAGTCCCCTTCAGATGGCCGCCGACCTTCCTGAACATTACGAAAAGCACATGGATGCATTCCAGTTTATCAAAGATGTGCCTGTTGAATGGGAGCGTTCGGTCTATCTCGAAGCCGAGCCGATGGAATATGTGACAGTGGCACGCAAAGACAAGAACTCCGATGAATGGTATGTTGGATCTACTGCCGGCACCGCTGACCGCAAGAGCACCATCAGCCTCTCGTTTCTCGATCCGGGCCGGAAATATGAAGCCACGATCTATGCCGAGGCCCCTGACGCAAACACCGTCGACGGCCAGACCCGCTACGATATTACCCGCAAGACAGTCACCTCAAAGTCGAAACTGACACTCGGCGCCATTGCCGGCGGTGGCTATGCCATATCTATAAAACCGCTAAAACGCTAATTGAAGTTGAAGAAAAAAACGTATCTGATGTTTGCTCTGGCTGCCTTGGCTGCAAGCTCAGCCGGGGCCCGCACACTTTCTCCCGCCGAGGCGCTCGCCCGTGCGGCCAAATCATCACAGGCCGCTGCGACAGGCACAAGCCGTGGTCATTCAGTGCTTGAACCTGTAATGACCATCGGAGCAGATGACACCCCGGCTGTCTATGTGTTCACACCCAATGAGTCGGGCTATCTGATAGTGTCGGCCGACGATGTGGCGGCGCCGGTGCTCGGCTACAGCGACAACGGGATATTCGATCCTGAAAAGATGTCACCGTCGATGCGTTGGTGGCTTGAGGAGTACAGCGCCCAGATAAGGGCTGCGGCAGCGGAAAATGCCGGCTCGTATGAGGTCACTGCCCGCGAAGACCGAGACCCTATCGGCCCTCTGCTTCAGACCAAGTGGGATCAGGGCGAGCCTTACAATAATTATTGTCCCATCTACGAGTACAAAGGCAAGAAATATCCTACCTACACCGGTTGCGTGGCCACGGCTATGGCCCAGGTAATGAAATATCACAACTGGCCTGACAAAGCGGCATCAAATGCGAATTTTTCTTACGAGTGGGAAGGTGAAACCCTGACGGCAAGTTTCGGCAACTATGCTTTTGACTGGTCCAACATGCTCCCTGACTATTCCGCCGTTTCTTCAACGAGAACTCAGCAGGAAGCAGTGGCCAAGCTCATGCAGGCCTGCGGTTATTCTGTCAGAATGGACTATGGCCCCTCTGCCTCAGGCGCTTCAAGTGCGGCTGTAGGAGGCGCACTGGCCAACTATTTCAAATATGACGGCCGTCTTCGCAACGAACTGCGTCAATGCTATACTCTTGCCGACTGGGAGAGTCTTGTCTACAACAGCCTGCAGGCCGACGGCCCCGTGCTCTATTCAGGCAGCAACAGTGAGGGCGGTCACTGCTTTGTCTGTGACGGCTATCAGGGCAACGGCTATTTCCATTTCAACTGGGGCTGGTCCGGCATGAGCGACGGCTATTTCCTTCTCAACGCTCTTGACCCTGATCAGCAGGGAGCAGGAGGCAGCACTTCGGGCTACAACAGCGGCCAGGAAATTCTCATAGGCATCCGCCCCGCCACTTCGACCACATCTGTCCATGATATCAAATTCATGGCTATCGGAAATATCACAGGTGAAATCAGCGGGTCGAATTTTGTGCTCTACGGAGATTTTGCCAACTTTTCCATCGATGAGGTTTCAGGTTCTGTGTCTTTCAGAATTACCGATCAGAACGGCAAGGATATAAAGATTGTAGACCGTTATACTGTGCCGGATTATTATCCCGGTTCATATTATCCGTCTGTTTCCATTCCGCTTTCATTTCTTGGTATAAGCGACGGAACCTATCGTATCTATCCGGTGTTCAAGATCGGATCGACCGTTTATCCTTATCAGTGTTCTATCTCCCAGCCGGGCTATGTGCTGCTGTCGCGCAGCGGTTCGAATTATTCGGTGTCCACACCCTCTTTGGGCAACTACTCGGTTACAGGGCTGACAACCTCCCGGCAGATGTATTCCGGCTGTGGCTTCCGGGCTACCGGACTGGCAAAATTTTCGGTAGACATGGAAGCTACAATGCCTGTCTACGGGCTTCTGCTCGGAAATAACGGAACAGTTCTGGGCCACGGTTACGAGCTCAATCAGCTATTCTCCGTAGCCGGTGAGCCGTTTGATTATTACAGCGAATGGTTTGTCGATGACGACGACAATGAAATCTCCGTAACCCCCGGATCATATAAATTCGCAATGGGCTATAAGTCCGGTTCGGGTTACAAGGTGATTTCCGATCAGATCAGTGTCACCGTAAGCAGCAACCCCGGAACGCCATCGCTGCAGGTTGTCGGCTGGAACGTGGAAAATGCCTCTGCGGTTGATCCTGACAACGTTGTCATAAACGTGACTCTGAAATGCCAGTCAGGCTATCTGGCCGGACAGATTCGCGCGGTTTTCTTCGGCGAGAATGACCAGTATGCCTCGGCTCAGCTCTATTCTCCTCTGCTTGTGATGAACGCCGGCGAGACACAGTCATTTGTCATCAACGGAAGTCTGACGGGCTTCAGCGCCGGAGAGCTCGTGGACGTGGGGCTCTATGACGAAAACGGCTTTATTTCATCAGGCGGCTACCTGACATTTACAATCGGAGAGCGCAGCGGAATTTCAGATGTCATAGCCGACAGTGGAAAAGCAGTCAGCGTCTCGCCCAACCCGGCAGCCGATCACACCGTGATTTCTGCTTCGGCTGAAATCAGCCGCGTGGACCTCTACTCGCTGTCAGGCAAACTTACCGGCGCGCAGACAGAGATTGACGGTCAGACAGCCCGCGTCGACCTCTCGGCTCTCCCCTCAGGCCTTTACATAGCAAGAGTGCTGACAGCTGACGGCGTCCGCACTGTCAAGGTCATAAAGAAATAGAATCCGGAGAGGATGCCGGCGGCTTCGTGCAGGCCCCGGCAATGCTCTCTCCCATACACAATAGTGACAGATATATAGCACCTTCAGAAGGATGCCCGGCGAGATTGAAATTCTCAGCCAGGGCATCCTTTAAAATTTAGAGGGTGTTTCTTAATCCAGGCATGTACATAAGCCGGAATGAGACCGATTCAGGCCCCATTTCGGCCAAAATCGTGAAAAAGTAAGAAGATTTTCAAAAATATGTATATTAAAACAGTCGCAGGGAGTTGGTTGATAAGAGTATATTACGTAACTTTGGAGGGTGACTTTTTCGCGTATGAAACAACTGCTCCTGCCAATACTCTCCATCTCCCTGGCAGCTTGTTCCTCTCACAAGGAGCAGGCAGCGGTTTCAGCGCCTCAGTCACAGCCTGTGGTCATAGGGGCTAAACCGCTGCCCGCACCCACGGTCAACGCTGTTGCGATGGCTCGGATCTATAAGACCGACGGAGACTATGCTGACCGGGTGCCTGTCACTCTTGACAGCCGTCACCGCAGGCTGGTGTCATATCCGGCCCCGTCAGATCTTGCAGGAGCCGCTCCGGTCAGACTTTCAGACGGCTTTCTGCTTGACCGGCGCGGAGTTTCCGGCAATACGGCTTTCACCCGCTGGACCTATCGGGAATATGCCGCGATGGAGTCTGCTCCGTCGCCTGCTGAAATAATGGAAGCCATTATTCCGGGTGCGCGGGTGACGGAAATCTATCAGATGCCATTTCCTGCCGGCACTCCGGATGCGGCCGCCAGATGCGACAGCCTCATAGCGGCCGGATTGCCGGACTGCCGTCTGGTTTTCAGTCTGCCGCAGAGAGACCGCGGAAGCTGACGGCCGGATCTTTCAGGTATCAGAAGGGGTATTGAGGCATTGGGGGCCATGAAAAAAGAAAGTAACTGACATACATTATATATTAAGGTGTATAGGATGTATGAAAAGTATGAGAATAAGAAAATCCTTGTCCGCTGATACACCTAAGCTCAGTTCAATCAGATAAACTAATCACACCCTGCTAAATTTTTCACATTTTTATGCGTAAAACAGTATTGTTCCTGTCATTGGCCCTCATGTCCGGCATGTCGGCGACAGCCCGTAGCCTTAGTCCTGCAGAAGCATTGGGACGAGTGACCAACCAGCCCGCATTGCGCTCGTCAAGAGCTTCGGCCCAGACCCCGGTCATGACCGTAGGGACAGCGGACGCTCCGTCATTATACGTGTTCAACCGTCCGGAAGGCGGATGGATGATTGTTGCGGCTGACGATGTCGCCGCCCCGGTCATAGGCTACAGTGACAGCGGAGCCATTGATCCTGCCAATCTGCCGGAAAACATGAAAGGATGGCTTGACAACTGCAGCCGGCAGATTCTTGCGGCTTCGGCTGACGGTGCCGGGCCATATCTTGCATCCGAGACTCCTGACCGCGAAGAGATTGCCCCGATGGTAAAGACCACCTGGGACCAGGGGGCGCCTTACAACAAGCTCTGTCCAAAGGTATCATGCCGTGCCACCTACACCGGCTGTGTGGCCACTGCGATGGCTCAGGTCATGAAATACTTCAACTGGCCGGCTCAGGCAGGTGCGAACGCCAACTTCTCATACAAATGGCGCGGAGGCCCTGCCGACACCCCGACTCTGAGCGCCGATTTCAGCAACTTCAGCTTTGACTGGAACAATATGCTTGACAGCTATTTCACAGCCTATAATTCAGCTCAGTCAGATGCCGTGGCCAATCTGATGAAGGCCTGCGGATATTCGGTCGAAATGGGCTACAGTCCTGTGGCATCCGCCGCGTTCAATGAAGTTGTGGGCCGGGCGCTTGTGACATATTTCGACTATGACGGCGGTCTCCACAATGAGCCCCGCGAGCTTTACTCCTCGGCCCGATGGGAGCAGATGGTCTATGACAACCTTAGAGACTGCGGCCCGATGGTCTACTGGGGTTCGGGCAGCGTGGCACACTGTTTTGTCTGCGACGGCTATCGTCCCGATGGTTATTTCCACTTCAACTGGGGTTGGTCAGGCAACAGCAACGGCTACTTCCTGCTTGACGCTCTGAATCCGTCATTCGTGGGTACAGGCGGAGGCACAGGCGGCTATAACAATGCCCAGGGTGCGCTTTTCGGTGCCAAGCCTTCTGACGGACTCAGGCCTGAACCGGTCTATACGTTCACTTGCTCCAGCTTTTCTGACCTTAAGGTCCAGGGAACTTACCTGACCATCCAGGGCATATTCAAGAACCGCTCGCCCTACAAGGTCAACGGAAACGCCGTCTATATGATCTACAGCGAAGACGGCTCGAAGCATGTGGCCACTGTCGATGATTTCTTCACCCCGTCGTCATTCACCGATTTCGGACCTGAGCTCGATCAGGTCACGCTGATGGGGTCGATTTCGAACTCGGTGCTCGGCGAGGGCACCTACCGCATATATCCCGGCATCCGTGTCGACGGCAAGGAATACGTGTTCCGCACACCGGTATCAGAGGCCGACTATATTATCTACACCCGCACCAAGACCGGAACCAACCAGTATCAGAACACCGCCACAGTGCCATCGGTAGGCGAGAAGGTAATCGAAAACCTGAGCACCAACGGCGATCTCTTTGTCAGCAGCCAGTTCAAGGTGTCGGGCACAGCCCGCTTCACAGGCGAAGCCGAGACAAGCCTCTATCTTCTTGCCGCGCTTCTCGATGATGAAGGCAAAGTGCTTGTGACCGCCGAAGGTGCCAACATCACTTTCACTCCTGAGGGCAAACCCTTTGAATTCATCAGCTCATGGTTCAGAACAACCGTCAAGCCCGGCGACTATACATTCGCGCTGGTCTATATGGATGATATAACTTACGAATACCGGATCGTGGCATCCTGCAAGACCACTGTGAGCCCGTATGTTTATGGTGAATATAAGATCAATAGCTTTGAAGTGGACAATCCCGCGGCTGTCGATCCGGCAGCTGTCCATATGACAGCCACAGTGTCCGGTCTGGGCGGTATTGCTCAGGATAAACTCTATTTCGAGATCAAGGATGCGGCCGGCAATACTGTCACAAGATTAATGAAAGATCTTTATGTGTCTGCCGGAAATACAGTCACTCTCAACGCCACCCTCTCGATTCCCGATGCAGTGGCGGGCGAAGCTTATACGGCCAATGTATGTTATGAACGATATTCTTTCCCCGGCGGCATGAAGCCGGTCTACGATTTACCTGACGTTCCCATCACCATCGGTGACACCAGCGGCATCCCAGGCATCGGCGCCGATGTCAATGCCAAGGTTGAGTATTTCAACCTCCGAGGCCTGCGCGTCGATGCGGCAGATCTTGTCCCCGGCATTTACATCCGCCGTCAGGGTTCGAAAGTCTCGAAAGTGATAGTGAAATAAACCGACTGAAAAAAAAATCCCCAAAAGATAAACCGATGAGAAAATCATTCTTATTCATATCGCTGGCCGCCGTCATGGCCGCCCCCGTAGCCTCGGCCCGCACTCTGAGCCCCTCGGAGGCCCTTGACAGGGCTACGGCTGAGGCCGTGATGCCGGTCTCACGCTCCGGCGGCTCGCCGGAACTGGTCATGACTCTCGGATCAGACGAGGCTCCGGCCATCTACGTGTTCAACCGTTCCGACAAGGGCTACATGATACTCTCGGCCGACGATGTCGCAGCACCCGTGATAGGCTACAGCGACAACGGCCGCCTCGATCCTGACAACCTCCCCGAAAACCTGCGTTTCTGGCTTGAACTCAACAAGGAGCAGATTCTCCGTGCCTCAGCCGAAGGCCATGCGCCTTATTCGCGTGCCGCCATTCCTGATCATGAGCCGATCGGTCCGCTGATGACAACAATGTGGAACCAGGAAGGACCCTACAATGACCTCTGCCCTATGATTGGATCGGCGAGAACTGTCACCGGCTGTGTGGCCACTGCTATGGCCGAGGTCATGAAATATCACAACTGGCCTGACAAGGGGGCGGAAGATGCCATGATCTCCTATCAGTGGCACAACGGCACGTCCGTTGTCACTCTGAGCGAAGATTTCAGCAACTACGAGTTCCAGTGGGATCTCATGATTGACGATTACCGCGACAGCCACACCAAAGAACAGGCCAACGCTGTGGCCAAGCTGATGCAGGCCTGCGGCTATTCCGTCAGTATGAGCTACGGCACCTCCGCCTCAGGCTCTTTCGGCGCGAAAGTGGGCGGTGCGCTGGTGAACTATTTCAAATATGACGCCGGACTCCACAATGAACCGCGCGAGATGTACTCTTCTGCCGCTTGGGACAATATGATCTATGAAAACCTGAAAACCTGTGGTCCGGTGCTCTGGTGGGGTTCCGGCAGTGTCGGACACTGCTTTGTCTGCGACGGCTACCGTGGCGACGGATTCTACCACTTCAACTGGGGCTGGGGCGGTCTGAGCGATGGCTATTATCTTCTTGACGCGCTTAACCCCGGATCGACAGGGGTCGGCGGCGGCACAGGCGGCTTCAACAACGGCCAGGGTGTTCTCCTCGGTGTAAAGCCCGCCGGCAATGACTCGTCGGCCAAGCGCCGCTACACCTTCTATGCGTCTCAGGGCATCACTGAGACCTTTGTCTCCGGCTCGCTGCTGTCAATGTTCGGCACATTCAGCAACCTTTCGCCCTACATGGTTAACGCCACTTTCAAATTCCGTATCTTCGCTGAAGTAAACGGTGAGGAAAAATATCTGACATCATGCACGGCTTCGATCCCCTCGGCAGGTACGGAATTCTATCCTCCCTACTATGAGTCGATGATCGAATGTAACATTCCTGAGTCGTTGGAAGACGGGACATATCACATCTACCCTGCCGTTGAGTTTGATGGCGAGGAACATGTCTTCGCTTCGGCTCCCGGCTATCCTGATTATGTGATCTACACCCGCGAGGGAGGCGTCAACAAGGCCGAACTTCACCAGACGGCTTCTCTGGAAGTTGAAAATCTTTGTGCCAACGTCAACAATCTCATCTATAATGGCAAACGTTTCAGAGTCACCGGAACCGCGAAATTCGTTGGCGGCGTAGGCGATACCGAACGCTACATAGGTGTGCGCCTTCTCTCCCCATCAGGCGAGATCATTGCCTACAGCACCGAACTGAACATTAAATTTTCTGACGAGGGCTGTGACTTCGACTTCGTCAGCGCGGGCTTCAACATCGCTCCGGGCGAATACACTCTGGCTCTGCAGCTCGGTTTCGAGACGATAGCCACCTGCCCTGTGACCATCACCGACGAGATCCCTGAAGGGGAATATCAGATCACTGCCGTCGAGGTTGTGTCAGCCGTAGATCCGCAGAATCTCAAGTTCAATATCACGGTCAAAGGTATCTCCGGCCTGATCGACGAATACATGACGGTGAAAATCAGTCGCAGCATCACTCCGCTCAACACCGACAGCCGGGTGCCGGTGTTCGTCACCGGAGGCCAGACCGCGGTCATCAGCTACACTGTTTCGCTGCCAAGCTATCTGGTTCTCCCCGGTCAGCAGCATATTGTGAGAGCCGAACGCCAGTCAGGCACTTCTACTGTCGGCAAAACGGCCTCCGCTTATTTCATACTTGGCGACACCAGCGGCATTGACGGCATCGGGGCCGATACCGAAGTCCCTGCCGAGTATTTCAACCTTCAGGGCATGCCGGTCAGCGGTGAAAACCTTGCTCCAGGCATCTACATCCGCCGTCAGGGCCCGGAAGTGACCAAAATTCTTGTAAAATGACAATTCTCTATTCTTTACAACCTTATGCGTAAACCTCTATTGCTTTTGTCTCTGGCCGTCATGCTCGGCGGCCCTACAGCCGCAGCGCGCAGTCTCAGCCCTGCCGAAGCGCTGGGGCGTGTCACCGGTCAATCGGTATCACGCTCAACGGCATCAGCCTCTGTGGCTCCGGTTATGACAGTGGGTCAGGCCGATGCTCCGGCTCTCTATGTGTTCAACCGTCCTGAAGGGGGCTGGATGATTGTATCGGCTGATGATGTGGCCATTCCGCTCGTGGGCTACAGTGACAGCGGTTCGATTGATCCCGCTGATCTTCCCGATAATTTCAAAGGTTGGCTCGACCTCTGCGCCGACGGAATCCGTATGGCTTCTGACTTCGGAGCCGAGCCTTACAGCCGCTCTGTCAGCCGCGCAGGCGATCCCCGTGAGCCGATAGCTCCTCTTGTAGCCACCCGCTGGGACCAGGGAGCGCCTTACAATACATTCTGCCCCAAGTCATCAGGACGCCCAACCTACACCGGTTGCGTTGCCACCGCTATGGCCCAGGTGATGAAATATCACAACTGGCCTGACAAGGTGGCTGAAAATGCAAATCTCAGCTACAAATGGAACAACGAAACCCTCACCGAGGACTTCAGCAACTATGAATTCGACTGGGCCAGCATGACCGACACATATACATATGGTCAGTACACCGAAACCCAGGCCGACGCCGTAGCCAAGCTGATGCAGGCCTGCGGCTACTCGCTCCGCATGAGATATGCCTCCGATGCCTCGGCCGCCTACCAAGAGCAGGTTGGCAATGCCCTTGTGTCATATTTCAGATATGCCCTTGACATACACAACGAGTTCCGCAGCTTCCACACCACCGACGAGTGGGAGCAGATGGTCTATGACAACCTCAAAAACTGCGGCCCGATGGTCTACTGGGGCGGAGCTCACTGTTTTGTCTGCGACGGCTATGACAAAGACGGCTATTTCCACTTCAACTGGGGTTGGTCCGGCCTCGGCGACGGCTATTTCAGCCTGTCTATGCTCAAGCCGAGCAGCCTCGGTACAGGTGGCGGTACAGGTGACTACACCAGCAACCAGGGTGCGCTCTTCGGCATAAAGCCTTCCACCGGCGCTGACTCTCCCCGCCGCTACACTTTCTGCATTGATGATCTTACGAACGCCTATGCCGGAAACACATATTTCAACATACACGGCACCTTCGTAAACCGCTCACCCTATACTGTCAGCGGTGAGTTCATCTATCAGATATTCAGCGAGGACGGAAGCAAAAAGATATCCACCAGCACCGTAGTTTCGCCTGTGTGCAGGAACTGGGGCATTGACATTGTTACCGGAAATACCGTGACTGCCCGTTCGATGATGGCCAAGATCTCAGGCCTTCCCGACGGTACTTATCGTGTCTATCCGGCTGTGCGTATCGATGGCGAGGAATACAACTTCCAGTGTCCTCCCACTGTGGCCGGCTATGTGCTTATCACCGTCAAAAGCGGACAGATTGTGGAATCTTCAATTCCCAAGGCCGGCGATCTGATTGTGGAGAACATTGACACCCACGGCGATTTCTATATCGACAGCAGCGTCAAAATCTCAGGAGTGGCCCGCTTCACCGGCAGAGCCGAGACAAGCACAGCTGTCAAGGCCGTGCTCCTCAACCCCGACAAGTCGGTACGCGCCTATTCGAACAGCAACATCACTCTTGACTTCTCGCCTGAAGGCACTCCCTTTGAATTTGTGACAGACTGGTTCTATGACAAGGGGCTATCGGTTGATCCTGGTGAATGGACATTTGCCATCGCAATGGTTGAAAACGGAGCCTACACCATGCTGGGAACCTGCCCCGTGACAGTCAATTCAAGAGTTCCGAAGCCCACCTACAAGAGTCCGATTACGGTTTCTGTAGCCAATGCCGAAGCGGTCGATCCCAATGACATCAAGGTCTCTGTTTCAGTTGAAGGTCTTACCGGAGTTGTCTACCGTGATTTCGAACTGCGTGTATTCCAGTCAGGTTTCCTGGGTACGGTAGTAGCAAAAAAGACTGTGCCGGTTTATGTAAGCGCAGGCCGGACTGCCACCGAGACCGTCTCGCTCTCTCTTCCCAAAGCCGTTGCCGGACAGCGCTACTATGTGGTGGCTGTGGTCAACAATGCAGGCAAAGAAGAGTATGTCACAGCTGGGAATGTCTACTTCACCATCGGCGACACCAGCGGCATAACCGATATCGAAGCCGACGGCAATGCCCCGGTTGAGTATTTCAACATCCAGGGTATGCCGATAAATGCCGACAATCTTACTCCCGGCATCTACATCCGCCGTCAGGGCGGCAACGTGACCAAAATCCGGATCCGTTAATCCCCACGACCATTCGGACACGTCCGCGTTTATATTCCTCCATCCCCCGCAGCCGGGCTGATATGGCTTTGGCGTGATGGTAAATCAATGTCCTGCCGGACATTATCAAAAAGGATACTATCTACCCCCCCGACACCTGCGCGCTTTGCGCTGCGGTGTCGGGGGCTACTATTAAATCGGTGTCCTGCCGGACACCCGCCCTCCGCGTCCGTGCGGATCCGGCATGTTGCACCCGCCCTCTGCGTCCGTGTGGATCCGGTATGTTGCACCCGCCCTCTGCGACCGTGTGGCATGGCGGGGGAAAACAAACGCGGCGTCGACCCGGATGAAGGGCAGACGCCGCGCGCGTTTTTTTATTCCGTAGGCAAAGCCTCTCAGGAGGCTAAACCGGTGCGGGATTTAGAAGTTGTAGTAGAAACCGAAAGAAAGGTTGTTTGAGAAATTGAATCCCCAGCCATATTCATAGCCA
>ERZ778496.451-NODE-451-length-40598-cov-6.423378_pt1 | contig 40598 bp, 41 predicted proteins | sample MGYA00433099_ERZ778496 | MGnify/ENA primary metagenome ERZ778496 (study PRJEB29527, sample SAMN07138962) | mouse gut metagenome | material: feces | host: mouse | place: China:Nanjing | collected 2016-01-25 ...
AAATTTTTTCAAGTTAAATAAATGGCTTTGTTATGCGAAAAAAAATAAAATATTTTTTGATTGGTTTTTTTAAGTTATTAGGTTAAGAGACTGGCAATTTAAACAACCATAAAAAAATGAAAACGTTTTCGGGCACATCTGTGAAAAAAAGTTTCAAAAAAGCACTTGAAAAATTTCCGAATTTGTGATAAACTAACAATGAAATCGGGAAACGAGTTACTCGGAATGCCCGATCAATAAATCTTAGGCTGTTCAATATTACAGGATACTCGCTGTGAGCCCTGTAAAGAACAGAAACCATTTTTTGGGAGGAATAAACCTATGAAGAAAAGAATTTTGGCAGCTCTGGTAGCTTCCGCAGCTGTCCTCTCTTTGGCAGGCTGTAACACCGACAACAATTCCAATAGCGGTGCAAACAACAGCAACAACAGTAGCAGCTCCAACAGCAACTCCGGTGACAGCACCAGCAACTCTGGCGATAACAGCACACCCGATGACGACAACTTTGTTGTTGACAAGAATAAGCCTCAGCTGATTGATACCGGCGTTAAGCTTTCCGAATCCGAGGGTAAGGTTCTGACTATCTACGCTTGGAACGATGAGTGGAAGAAGATGTTCGAAAAGTACTACAAGGTGCCGGACGGCATTACCGTAAACTGGGTAATCACACCTTCCGCTGACGGCGCATACCAGCAGAAGCTGGACGACGCTCTTCTTAATCAGGACAAAGCTGCCGCTGATGACAAGATCGACATCTTCCTCGCAGAGGCTGACTATATCCTGAAGTATGTTGACTCCGACTACACCAAGAATGTTGCTGATATCGGCTTCAGCAATGCTTCCACCATCTACAACTACACCGCTGACGCTTGCACAGACAGCAACGGCGTTCAGAAGGGTATGTCTTTCCAGTGCTGCCCCGCAGGTCTGATTTACAGACGTTCCATTGCTAAGGAAGTAATCGGTTCCGATGATCCCGCAGCAGTTCAGGAAGCTCTCTCTTCTTGGGATAAGTTTGACGAGGTAGCAAGCAAGGCTAAGGATATGGGTTACTACATGACTCCTTCCTTCGCTGAGACTTACAGAACTTTCTCTAACAATGTTTCTTCCGCTTGGGTAGACGCTGACGGCAACGTATCCGTTGACCCTCAGATCAAGGCTTGGATCAAGCAGACCAAGGACTATATGGATAAGGGTTACACCCTTGAGGCAGGCATTTGGGATGATGAGAAGAACTCTCATATGTTTAAAGAAGGCAAGGCAATGTGCTTCTTTGGTCCGGCTTGGTACTACAACTTCTCTATGGGCAATGTAAAGGATCAGAAGAAGGATGCTGACGGTAATGTAATCGAAGATTCTCCGTATGGCGAGAGAAACACCGTTGGTGACTGGGGTCTTTGCGTAGGTCCGCAGAGCTACTTCTGGGGCGGCACATGGCTGCTCGCAGGCGCTCAGACCGATAACCCCGAATTGGTTGCTGACATTATGAACGCATTCCAGAGCAACGAGAAGATCCTCAAGCAGATGGTTGAGATTGACAGCCAGTTTGTAAATAACTCTGCTGTCAACGATTCCTACACCTCTAACCCCGATTTCGGTAACGAGATACTTGGCGGTCAGAATGACTGGGCTATCTTCGCAGAGGGCGCTAAGAATATTGAACTCAAGTATGCTACCGGTTACGATCAGCTGCTCAACGAGAAGCTTCAGGACAACCTGAAGGATTACTTCAAGGGCACTGTTGACCTCGATACCGCTTGGGGCAACTATGTAAAGACGATCAACGAGGCTTACGCTGAGCTTAAGCTCCCCGAGAAGCTGACTCTTGACTAATTTACAGGGCATAAAAATCGTATTGATTTAAAATCCTAACCTTTAAGAGGTGAGGCGTAACGCTCGCTTCACCTCTTTTTTTAGGATTTTGCGGTACGGCTAAAATGAAAATGAGAGGTAAGGTGTTTTGTAATGACCAAAAAGCATAAGTCCATTAGCTATGCTAAGTGGGGCTACTTTTTTATCGCACCGTTTTTTATAGTGTACATCGTATTCCAGCTGATTCCGCTTTTGTCCACGTTCTATTACAGCTTTTTCGATTACTACCGTTCCGGTTTGAAGGTTATCGGTCCGGAGTTTGTCGGATTTAAAAATTACGCGACGCTGTTTACGCCCGACTCGAACGGTCAGATAGGATTTCTCACCTATTTTGGAAATACGATGATAATGTGGATTATCGGTGCGGTTCCGCAGTTGGTTTTCTCGCTGCTGCTTTCCGTAATTTACACAAGTTATCGCTTGAAGATCAAGGGACAGCGTTTCTTTAAGACGGTTATGTATATGCCGAACCTGATAATGGCTTCCGCGTATTCATTGCTGTTCTTTACGCTGCTTTCCAATGTCGGTCCTATCAATCAGATCATCATGTCCGCCACAGGCTCGACATTTGACTTCCTTGGTCAGGTCTGGCCCGCGAGAACGGTCATTGCGTTTATCAATTTCATTATGTGGTTCGGTAATACAACGATCCTCTTGATGGCGGGTATTATGGGTATTGATCAGAGTATATTCGAGGCGGCTTCAATTGACGGCGCAAGTGCGGGTCAGGTTTTCTTTAAGATCACGTTGCCGCTGTTGATGCCTATTTTGGTTTACGTTGCTATTACCTCGCTTATCGGCGGTTTGCAGATGTTCGATGTTCCTCAGATCATGACGTCCGGAAACGGTTCTCCGAACCGCAGCACGATGACGCTTATAATGTATCTGAACAACTATTTCGGTCCGTCTAAGAACTACGGTATGGCAGGCGCTTTGTCGGTAATAATCTTCATTATTACAGCGATCTTGAGCTTTATTGTATTTAAGACAATGAACTCTCCCGACAAGGGCAAGAAGAAATCCAAGAAAGCGAGGGGTTAATTGATATGGCAACTACATATGTATCAACCGGCGAGACTAAGGGTACTCGCGCAAAAACGAATATCGCAAGGGTATTGTCCTATATATTTCTCGGTTTTGTTACCTTGCTTTCGCTGTTTCCGTTCTATTTGCTGATAATCAATGCCACACGTTCTCATTCGGAGCTTCAGGCAGGTTTTACGCTTATTCCCAGCACCAGCTTCCTTTATAACTTGAAAACCGCGTGGAACGACAGAACGATGTTTGTCTTCCCGATGGCGCTGTTGAACAGCTTTATCATTGCGGCTGTGGCAAGTATTCTTACAAGCTACTTTTCCGCTATGACGGCTTACGGTATTCACGTTTATGATTTCAAGGGAAAAAATATGCTGTTTAAGTTTATTCTTGTCATAATGATGATCCCTACGCAGATCTCCGTAGCCGGATTTTTGCAGTTGATCGGTAATCTCGGAATGAAAGATACCTATTGGCCGCTTATTCTTCCCGCTATCGCAGCTCCCTCTGTATTCTTCTATATGAAGCAATATATCGAAGGCTCGCTGCCTATGGAAGTTATTGAAGCTGCGCGTGTTGACGGCTCAAACGAGTTCAAGACGTTCAATATCATTGCGCTTCCTATGCTGAGACCCGCGTTGTCGGTACAGCTGATATTTGCGTTTGTTGCTTCCTGGAACAACTACTTCACTCCCGCGCTCGTTCTGGACAGCTCAAGCAAGTGGACTCTGCCTATCGCGCTGGCGGCGGTTCGTTCGAGAATCAATTCCGAGGCGGGTAATATGGGAGAGGTTTATATGCTTATCTTCCTGTCGATCATTCCTGTTGTTATTGTCTACATCTTTGTTTCCAAGAACATTGTTGAAGGCGTGGCACTCGGCGCGGTTAAGGGTTAATTACTTAAAACACCTTTTATCCTCCCGTTTATACGGGAGGATTTCTTTCGCAATTTTTTGGTAATTGTGAACTTTTTTGACAATTTGTATTGACAAGCAACAAAATTTATGATATAATAAATTGTCAGTAAGCCATGGTTTGGCTGAACTATGATTTATTTTGGAGGAAGTTATTATGAAAACAGCGGCAAAGGTTTTTATTATCATCGGTATCGTTGTGGGCTTTATTACCATTATCGCTCCGATTGTCGGTTTTGTTGCGCTTAATCAGATGAAGACGCAGAAGCCCTCTACGGCGGTTTGCGTTCTTTCTGTTCTGCAACCTGATCGGAGGAATTCTCCTGCTTTGCAGTGACGAGAGCGAATACGGTGTCTGAACCTACATAGAATGTGAATTTTGACGTAAAAAATCCCCTGTGGACTTTCCACGGGGGATTTCATATAATAGTTTTGCAAGGCGGTCTTGCGGATAGTCTTTGATCAAAAACTACGCGCGGGACTAATGCAGGAGACAGCTTGCCAATCTTATTTGAAGTATCTGTTCAGCAGACCCTCAAATGCCTTACCGTGACGAGCCTCGTCCTTTGCCATTTCGTGAACGGTGTCGTGGATAGCGTCAAGATTGTTCTCCTTAGCCATCTTTGCGAGGTCGAGCTTGCCCTGAGTAGCACCGTGCTCAGCGGCAACACGCTTTGTGAGATTGTCCTTGGTGGAAGCGGAAACTACCTCGCCAAGCATCTCGGCGAACTTCGCAGCGTGCTCAGCCTCTTCCCACGCAGCCTTCTCGTAATACAGACCTACCTCGGGATAACCCTCTCTGTGAGCAGCTCTTGCCATTGCGAGGTACATACCTACCTCTGTGCATTCACCGGTGAAGTTAGCGCGCAGACCCTCGATGATCTCAGCGGGAACGCCATCGGTAATACCGATTTCATGCTCGCATGCGAACACGAGCTTATCGTCCTCCGCAACAGCCTTGAACTTGCTTCCGGGAACGCCGCACTGAGGGCATTTTTCGGGAGCGGAATCGCCGATGTGAACATAACCGCAAACAGGACATACATACTTCATAAGAAATAACCTCCAAAATAGTAATGATTATCGTTTTGACGATAAATTTATTATACCACTTTATCCGTTTTTTGTCAATAGGTTCAAATAAATTTTTTATGTGATGTCATTATTGTACATTTTTTTCAACTTTGTGCCAAATTCTATTGCTTTTTTGTGTTGATTTTTATTTAAAAATATGATATAATATTAATGCATAATTTTGTATGGTTAATGGGATTATAGGCGGAAATGTTCATCGCCGCAGGATTGGGGATAGACTATGAAAAAAAAGAGACCGCTTTTAAAATTTGAAACGCACTCAAGCTTTCATATTTTGTGCTATGCCGCGGGCTTTATGCATCTTACGTTCCTCATAACGTTTATGTGTTTCGGACTGTATATTATGGTGGCTGTTAACATTGTCAGTGTGCTGATGTATGTTATTTCCGGTACTTATACGATGCGGCATAATATCGAGGGCCACGCGCTTGGATGGATAATCGCGATGTTTGCGGAGATAATGGCGCATGCCGTTATTGTTACGGTGATACAGGGAACGGAGGTTTTCTTCTTCCTTTATCCGCTGATGGCGTTCCCGCTTTACGGATATTATCTTTTTATTTATTGCGATAAGGATACGTTTATAAAATCGGCGGTAGCATTCGGTATGATAACGTTCTTTATGCTTGTGATCACGCTGGGTATGGTCGAGATAGCGGGTTCGCTTTATGTTGCCACCGGAATGCATGAGCTCTCGCATATCGAGATAATTGTTATGCGCAGCATCAATATAACGTTTACACTGGTAATGGTAGTGGCATTCGTGCTGATGTTCTACCTTGAGGTATCGTCGCTGCTCGAGAAGCTCAGGAGCATCAACGAAAAGCTCAACTACACCGCAACTCACGACTCGCTGACGGGACTCAACAATCGTCACAGTCTCTGGGGTTTTTTCGATGAGCTGGAAAGAAGCGGGGAGCGCTACTGTATCGTAATGGGCGACCTTGACGATTTCAAGAAGATCAACGATACATACGGTCACGACTGCGGCGACGTTGTGCTTAAGTCGGTTGCCGCGATAATAATCGAGAACACCAACGATAACGAAATGGCGTGCCGTTGGGGCGGCGAGGAGATGCTGATCGTTATGCGCGGCACTCACGAGGATTGTTTTGCTCGTATAAGCGTTATCAAGTCGGAGATCAGCTCGCTTGACATAATGAGCGACGGAAAGCCCGTCAAGGTGACGATGACATTTGGGTTTGCCGACAGTGAGGAGAAGGGTGCGGCGCTTGCATCAAGAAGCCTTAACGAAAACACCGCGGACAGCGGTTCTCCGATAAAGACGCCTCATCATCTCGGTATCGATTCGCTGATATCCATGGTCGACAAGCGGCTGTATATCGGTAAGAGAAGCGGGAAGAACGTGATTGTCTGCACTATGGATTAAAAAATTAAAAACTCCGCTGCGATTTACAGCGGAGTTTATTGCGTTTATTATTGCGAAAATTACTGCATTTCGTGCTTAACGCGAGCTTTTTCCTCGGCGCGCTTTGCGTTGTTGAAACGGTCAAGCGTACCTACAAGATAGCCCGTGATCCTCCGAATGCGCTGGAACGGCACGTCGGAGAAATGATACTTTGCGTTGACAAAATTTCCGTCAAGCTCAAGCTCGATTGATCTCAAGTGTTTGTCGGGGTATTTTGCCCGCGCACATTCGATATAGTAATCTATTTCTTCCTGCGGCAGTTTTCCGCCCGTAACATTAACGTCTACCATTTTTATCCCCCTTTGAATTTTTTGGTGCATTTTTATTTTATCACAATATATTGTAGATGTCAACTGTGATTTTGCACAATATTTTGAAAGAAACTTTGTCAAGGCGCATTAATATCAAAAAAGTGATAAAAAATTTTTTAAAAAATGAAAGAAATCGAATTATTTTTTGTGTATATAAGTGAGAGGGCTTAACGCCCTGATATTTGTCGACAGATAACCGCAAAGCGAGGTGAGCGAATGAACGACCGTGATATCGTCGGATTGTTTCTTGAGCGCGATGAGAGCGCGATAAGGGAGGTCTCGGCAAAGTATACGAGCTACTGCTCGAAGATCGCCGCGAATATTCTGGGATCGTATGACGAGGCGGAGGACTGCGTTAACGAGGCTCTTATGAAAGCGTGGGAGAGCATTCCGCCGCACGAACCTGAAATGCTGTCAACATACCTTGGCAAGCTGACGAGAAACATCGCGATAAACAGACGGCGCAGAACACTTGCGGGAAAGCGCGGCAGGGGAGAGGCGGATGCCGTTTTCGAGGAGCTGTCCGAGCTTGTTGGCGGTGGCGAGAGCGCCGAGCGTTTGCACGATTATAAGGCGCTGGTGCACGAGATCAATGTGTTTCTGTATACGCTCCCCGAGATGAAACGGAACATATTCGTCTGCCGATACTGGTACTGCGACAGCGTTCCCGAGATCGCTGCCGAATTCGACATAAGCAAAAATAAGGTCTACATAACTTTAAACCGTGTCAGAAAGAGTTTACTCGAATACTTACGAAAGAGAGGCTATGAGTTGTGAAAAACGAAGAATTATTTGAAGCGCTGTCCGAGCTCGACGACGAGCTGATAGCGAATGCAAAGCATATAGATACCTACGGCGGGCAGACGGTCGTATTGCGGCGCACTCCCGTGTGGAAGATAGTTACGGGCTTCGTCGCGGCGGCGGCGTGTACCGCGTTGCTGGTGGTCGGGGGAGTTCACGCCGTGAATTATGTAAACGGCAAAGCGCCCGTGTCTCCCGCGTCCGATCCGTCATCTACGGTGGTTGTTAGCAAAGATACTCCGCATGTGCCCGCAGGATATCCCGAGGAGGCGAAATATGTCTACGAGGGCGATTACGGCGAGCTTGTACCTTCGGGTATATTAGAGGTAGACACAGTGGTTTATTCAAGCTATTACGAGCTGGCGGAAAAAAGCGACTTGATAGTTTCGGGGGAGTTTACCGATATCGCGCACCAAACCGTTCCGACAGATTCCGACCTGACCGACGGCGATTTTCGGTCATACAACACATTTTATATCGATAAAGTGCTTAGGGGCGACAAAAAGACCGGCGACAAGATAGCGATATCTCAGCAAAGCGTTGTAGTCGGCGGTATGATACATTCCGATCCCATGTCTCCAATGATATGCGGCGACAGGTGGGTGTATTTCCTTAATGAAAGAGACGGATATTATTATCCCGTAAGCTGCGTTCAGGGTCGTTATCCACTGTCCGACAGCAAGAACAAGGAACTTAAGGACTGCGGCAAGTACGGCTATTACGGCAATCCCATTCCCGGTGAGGATAAGGTATATGAGGAGCTTACGGAGACCCTTGAGACGTTCGAGCACACTGTGTCGCAGAATTTTGACGGCGTTATTCTGACCGTCAAGATGAAGAAGGACAGCTTCGCTGCCGACGAGGATATATGGGTCAAGGCGACCGTCCGCAACACCACCGATAATCCGATAGGGCTGTGGGTGCCGGTTTTGGGCGATGGCTCGCATAAGGAGATTTTGACCGAGATATCGCGCGGTGAGTACCGTCTTACTGATATCGACACCTGTGACAAGGGATTTGATACGGCAATCAGTTCTCATATCATTGAGCCGGGCGAGGAATATGTTCAGGAGATGACGTTTGGAGAGCCTGTTTGGAGCAGTATGCGTTCGGAATCCGGAGAATATAAGGGTACGGCAACGATAACGCTGCTATCCGACCCGAACGACACTTCAAGCGCGACAACGTCCCACACCGTCGAGTTCTCGCTTACGATAGAGGAAGAAAGCGCCGATAAGGAGCCCGATGAGCCGAGCGTTCCTGACAACACAACGAACGTTACCAAGGTATACGAGTATGGCAAGAGCGATACGGAGGATTGGGAAATGTCCGAATTCCCGGGAGTTACGTTCCGCTGCGACGGCAACTATGTGGCAGTACTCGCGGACGGCGAATACGGCTATTCGCTGTATGTGGGTATGCCCGTCGAGGACGTTTACCTCGTCGACCTTAACGGCGACGGTTACCGCGAGATAGTTTCGACGGCGGCGTTTGCCTCGGGCGTTATCTATGAACACGTTTACGCGTTCGATTTCGCGAACGGAATCCGCTATGAGCTCAGAGACCGCATGATGTCCGAGTATTACGTGCTCATTGATGATAACGGCGTTCTTAAAGTCCGGAGGCTCGAGTATAAGGCGAGCAATCTTGGGTCCGAGCAGCCGCTTACGCTTGATATGATGACGAATTCGGGCAGCGTTCACGTGTTCAAGGGCACCGAACCCGCCGAGTGGACTATGGACGAGCTGCCCGGGATAACGTTCCGCGCGGACAGATCTGGCGTATATGCCCGCGGAGAGGATGGCTCCGAGCGCAACATAGCCGACGTTTACGAATACAAGCTGATAAACTGCGTATGGCTGTACGATAACGACAACGACGGTAAGCGCGAGATCATGCTTGAGTATACGGATATGAAGGGTATGCACGTCTCAAGTATGAAGTCACCCGACGTCTTGCTCAAGGAGTTCTCGCAACCCATGATCCCCGAAATTATCTCGGGAAGTGAGTATGTTCTCAGAGATCATGCCGAATATATAATTGAAGACCTCAGTTTCCTTAGCGCTTACGATTACTGCAATGTGGACGAAAACGCCGCCGTTGTCTCCTTTGGCGAGGGCGAGGTCGTCGCCGCGGACGCGGAGCCAAATTACAACGGCGGGCGCGGACGATATGTCGTTGTCCGTGACGAGTTGGGATATTATTACTGTTACAGTCATCTAGGCGGCGTGAGCGTAAACATCGGCGACAAGGTGACCGCGGGTACGCAGATAGGAATAATCGGGAATTCGGGGGGACGCTGGAGGATAGACGGGACCGGTTTCGGAGTATGCCTGGCGACTTACGATCATATGCCCGATATTTCCGGTACGGACGAGGTTCTCCCCGAGTAAACAGCGGTATCGCGAATATACATTATATAAAAAGCCGAAGATTTTTCAACAATCCTCGGCTTTTTTTATTTTTTGGCGAATTTTCCGTAAAAGGCAAAAATCGGTGAAATACTCTTGAAAATACGGGAAAAAAGGTATATAATATAAAGTGTGTATATGTTAGATGATTTTAATATATTGTTGGAAAATATTGGGAGAACAATGAAAGAAATACTTGATTTTTTTACAGGTCATCTGAAGCGCGTTGATAAGATACTGCCCGCGATATGCATTATTATAACGGCGTTTGATATGTTTCTGGTGAATTCGATGTACGAAACGGGGTATATCCCGCAGGGCGTGGTAAGAACACAGTTTATCGCGGCGATACTCGGAATACTCGCGTCGTTTGTGATAAGCTTTATTGATTATAAGTTTATCGCCAAGCTGTGGTATATCTATGCGCCCGTCGCGGTTATATTGCAGCTGTTGGTGTGGTCGCCGATAGGAGTGCAGCGCGACGACGACGTTGCGTGGATACAGATAGGCGGCAAGAACGGCATTACCATTCAGCCGTCCGAGATACTGAAATTCGTGTTTATAATCACGCTTGCGCTGCATATCTCAAAGCTCGGCGACAAGCTGAATTCTCTGCCGCATTTGCTGTTGGTATGCGCTCACGGGCTGTTCCCCACGGCGCTTATCATAGCTCAGGGCGACGCTGGGTCGGCGCTGGTGTTTCTGTTCATTTTCATCGTAATGCTGTTTATGGGCGGAGTTTCGTGGAAGTATATAATCGTTGCGGTCGCCGCCATTCCGCCCGTAATTTATGTAGCGTGGAATTACGTGATGAAGGATCATCACCGATTGCGTTTTCTGATACTGTTTGATGAGGAACTGCAGAAGGAAGAGATATTGAACATCTACTATCAGCAAAATCAGGGCAAGATAGGTCTCGGTTCGGGACAGCTTACGGGTATGGGATTTGATCCCGAGACCTTAACGCTTGATATTCCCGAGGTATACAACGACTTTGTGTTCTCGTATATCGGTATGACAATGGGATTTATCGGTTGTATGGCGGTGGTCATCGCGCTGGCGGTGCTGTGCCTGAAGCTGCTTTCCAACGCCTCCGGAGCTTCCGATCCATTCGGGCGGCTGATCTGCGTGGGGGTGTTCGCGTTGGTGCTGTTCCACTGTATTATCAATATCGGAATGGTGCTGTCGGTAGTCCCCGTTATCGGCATACCGCTGCCGTTTATAAGCACGGGAGGCACGGCTATGATAATGATGCACGCTTGTATGGGTTTAGTTCTGAGCGTTTCGGCTCACAAAGAAAAGGCAAAGCATATGTTCTATGAAGAATAGTTTTTAATTACTGATCGAAAGGACGGAATTTTTATGAAACCTATCGTAAGAAATATCGGCGTACTCTATCCAGAGGCTCAGCTTGAGGCGCAGAGAAAGCGCTACAAGACCGCCGAGTGCAGCTTCGCAGAGTATTTCGGATCGCTCGGCGAGCACCGCTTTTTCTCCGCGCCGGGGCGCACCGAGATATGCGGCAATCACACCGACCACAATAACGGCAAGGTTTTTGCGGCGAGCGTTGATCTTGACGTTATCGCCGTTGTCGAGCAGACGGAAGACAATATCGTCACGATAAAATCCGAGGGCTTTCCCGAGGATAAGATTGACCTTTCCGACCTCGACGTCAAGGATGAGGAGAAGAACACCTCTGCCGCATTGATACGCGGCGTGGCGAGAGGTTTCCGCCGCAACGGTCACAAGATCGGCGGATTCCGTGCTTACACCGCCTCCACGGTAATGAAGGGGTCGGGACTGTCAAGCTCGGCGGCGTTCGAGGTGCTTGTCGGTACTGTTATGTCGCACCTGTACAACGGCGGGCAGATATCTCCCGTAAAGATTGCGCAGATATCGCAGTTCGCCGAGAATGAGTACTTCGGCAAGCCCTCGGGACTTATGGATCAGATGGCTTGCTCGGTAGGGGGATTTGTCGCTATCGACTTCAAGGACAACGACACGCCCATTATCGAGAGCGTTCCGTGCGATTTTGCTAGCTACGGTCACGCGCTGTGTATCGTCGACGCAAAGGGCGACCATGCCGACCTCACGGGCGAATACGCGGCTATCTCGCATGAAATGAAAGCCGTCGCGGGCTATTTCGACTGTGAAACGCTCCGTTCTATCGCGCTCGCGGACGTTATGCTGAACATCAACGGTCTGCGTGAGAAATTCGGCGACAGAGCCGTGCTCCGTGCCGTACACTTCTTCCACGAGAACGACCGCGTTGAACGCGCCGTTCACGCGCTGAAAAACGAGCGTTTCGACGATTTCCTCGCCGCGGTCAAGGAAAGCGGCGACAGCTCGTTCAAGTACCTCCAGAACATCTATCCGAGCTCCGACGTACGCCATCAGTGCTTGTCGATAGCGCTAAACGTGGCCGAGAATACACTCCACCGCAAGGGCGCGTGCCGTGTTCACGGCGGCGGCTTCGCGGGGACGATACAGGCGTTCGTGCCGTTTGACGCGCTCGGACAGTTCAAGATGAATATGGAGAAAATTTTCGGCGTAGGTTCGTGCCACGTACTTACCGTAAGACCCGTCGGCGGCGCGGAAGTTCTGCTTGACGAACAGAAATAAAAAATCGGGGAGGAAAGCTCCTCCCCGATTTGTTTGGTTTACCTCTTATTTTACTTCATACTCGCTCATCTGCTTTATCAGCATTATGTCGACAAGCGCGTCGACGGCTATTCCATTTTCGGTGTATTCCTCCGCAAACACCTTGCCGTTTTCGCGCAGCTGCGCCGTGTAGCCCGCCTTGTCGTAGGGCAGCAGCAGCTTCATTCGGCGGCTTGTCTGCGGGAGGTTTTTGGATATCTTTTCCAACAGCTCGTCAATTCCCTCGTTTCTGAGAGCGCTTATTTTGGCGGTCTTATCGTCCGCGGGAATGTTCTCGCTTATCTTGTCGCATTTGTTGAGCACGGTCACGACGGGTATTTCGGCTGCACCAAGCTCGGCGAGAGTTTTCAAGGTAACGTCCGCTTTTTCGGGGGCGTCGGGGTCGCTTACGTCGCATACGTGGATTATGATGTCCGCGCAGGCTGCCTCCTCGAGTGTCGACTTGAACGCTTCAACGAGGTGGTGCGGCAGACGGCGTATCAGCCCTACCGTATCGACGAGCAGGAGACTTCGTCCGTCGGGCAGCTCGATTGACCGCGAGGTCGGGTCGAGCGTCGCGAACAGCTTGTCCTCGGCGAGCACATCAGCGCCGGTTAAGAGGTTCAGCAGCGTGGATTTGCCCGCGTTGGTGTAGCCGACAATAGCGCCGACCTGAACGTTGTCCTTTTTGCGGCGGTCACGCGAATATCCGCGGCGCTCCTCAAGCTCTTTAAGCTCGGCTGCTAATTTGTCGATCCTGCGGCGGATATGGCGGCGGTCGGTTTCGAGCTGGGTCTCGCCCGGACCTCGTGTGCCGATACCGCCGCCGAGACGGGACAGGCTTGTTCCCAAGCCCATAAGCCGCGGCAGACGGTAGCGCAGCTGCGCGAGCTCGACCTGCAGCTTGCCCTCACGCGAGACCGCTCTCCCCGCGAAGATGTCAAGAATGAGCATGGTGCGGTCGATAACGCGCACGTCGGTCTCGTCCTCGATATTGCGTATCTGCGACGCGGTAAGCTCGCAGTCGAAGATGAGCAGGGTCGCTCCGAGCTTTTGACAAAGCTCCTTGACCTCGCTAAGCTTGCCCTCGCCGATAACGGTCGCCGAGTTGTAAGCCTCGCGTTTCTGTATAACGCGCGCGATCTCCTCCGCTCCCGCGGTTTTCGCAAGCTCGGAAAGCTCGTCAACGGATATCTCGCAGTCGTATTCGCCGATATCGGCGGATACCAAAATTGCTTTTTCGATTGTTTTTTCTTGCATATAAATTCTCCTTTCGCAAAAGGTTGGAGAATGAGTAACTTAATTATTATATCAGATTATAGCGGGTTTGTCAACAGTAAAATTTATGTTTGGAGTGATAAATCGTTATTGGCTGATTTGAAAGGAGAAAGATCATGGAGAAAAAATTAAAAATAATAATTGAAAACTGTCCTCAAAATCACAAATGTCCTGCTGTAAACGTTTGTCCTGTTGGAGCGTTAAGTCAGAAAGATTTTAGAGCGCCCGAGATAGATTATGACAAGTGTGTAAGCTGTGGCAAATGTTCAAGCTTCTGTCCTAAAAAAGCATTGATATTGTAAAATAATACGATTTATCATGTGCAAAACAATAATTTGCCGGTGATAAATCAACAAGAGGTGGTAATAATGAACTTCAAAAAATATGACGTGCTGATAGTCGGCACGGGCATTTCGGGCATTTACGCCGCGCTCAATCTCGACAGCTCTCTGTCCGTGCTTATGCTGTCCAAGCGCGAATTAACGCTGTGCAATTCGGCGCTGGCGCAGGGCGGCGTGGCTGCCGTTATGGACAGGGAGCACGACGACAGCGAGCTGCATATTAAGGACACACTTATCGCGGGGCAGTACAAGAACAACCTCGACAACGTGAAAATTCTCGTTGAACAGGGTCCCCGCGACGTCGAGCGGCTTGTCGAGAAGTACGGCGTGGATTTCGACCGCAACGAAGACGGCTCGCTTGCGCTCACGCTTGAGGGCGGACACTCGCGGCGGCGTATCGCTCACCATAAGGACACCACGGGCTTTGAGATCGAGACAAATCTGATAGCGCAGGTGCAGAAGCTCACGAACGTCACCGTTATCAATAATTCGGTGCTGTGCCGTCTCGAAAGGGAGAACGGTGTGTTTTTCGCAGAGGTCATCACCGAAAGCGGCGAGTACGAATACTACTGCGCGGGCGCGGTAATTATGGCGACGGGCGGTATCGGGCGCGTTTACGACTTCACCACCAACTCCGCGATAGCTACCGGCGACGGTATTCAGCTCGCGTACAATCTCGGCGCGGAGATCAAAAATTTGTCGTATGTTCAGTTCCACCCGACCGCGTTTGCCGACAAGGAAAACAGGGAATGTTTTCTCATTTCGGAAGCTGTCCGCGGCGAGGGCGCGTATCTGCTCAACTGCAACGGCGAACGTTTCATGCCTCGCTACGAGCCAGAGCGCAAGGAGCTTGCCCCTCGCGACGTGGTGTCGAAGTGCATTATGGAGGAGCAAAAGAAAACGGGCAGCGACGAATTCCGGCTTGATATTTCGTATAAAGATCCCGAATTCGTCAAGAGCCACTTCCCCATGATCCATAATAAAGTGCTGGAAAAGGGCTATGATATGACCAAGGAGCCTATCCCCATATATCCGTGTCAGCATTATTTAATGGGCGGTATCAATGTTGACGGCAAAGGCGCTACGAATATCGAGGGCTTGTACGCGGCGGGGGAGTGTTCGCACACGGGCGTTCACGGCGCGAACCGTCTGGCGAGCAATTCGCTGCTCGAGGCGCTGGTGTTCTCGCGGCTTATCGCGGAGGATATCAACGGGAAGATAACGCACGGAAGTGACGGTGAGGTTGAATATCCGATGACCTCTCCCGAGGGTAAGGAGCTGTCGCACGGAATACGCACCGAGGTCCGCCATATAATGCAGAAGTCGTATTTTATCTACCCGGATTATCCCGAGGCTGAAAAGGGGTTGAAACGCATTACTGAGCTAAAAAACGAGCTTGACAGCGGCGGTTATGCGGTAACTCCCGATTTTGTGGAGACCAAGTCCATTGTGACTTGCGCATATATTATACTTACCGAAGTGATGCAAAATCAGTCTAATGATTAAATGCAATGCGGCGACGATGCATAAATTTCAAAAAGTGTTCTAAGGGTAGTGAGACCCTACAAGATAAAGAAATAAATGTTGCATTGTCAAAAGTCGGGAGCAAGCGGTGATGACGCAGCCGAACGAAGTGAGGCGGAGGAATTACCGCTTGGCTAAGTTAACGCCCGAGCTTTTGACTTTTAAATTAAGGAGGAAAAATGATACTTTTACCGTTTTATGTTGACGACATAATCAAGACGGCGTTGTCCGAGGATATCAACTATATCGACAGCACCGCCGACCTGCTTATTCCCGAGAACAGCTATTCCGACGCGTATCTGATGGCTAAGGCGGACGGCGTTGTCTGCGGCTCGGAGGTCGCGGCGCGGGTGTTCACGATACTCGACCCGTCCATTGACGTGAAGTTCCTCGTGAACGAGGGTGAGCGCGTTTCCAAGGGTCAGAAGATAGCGACGATCAACGGTCACACACGCGAAATGCTCAAAGCGGAGCGCACCGCGCTGAATATTATTCAGCATATGAGCGGCATTGCGACCTATACGCGCAGGTGCGTGGACGCTGTCGAGGGCACTAAGGCGACTATCGCCGATACGCGCAAGACGCTCCCCGGACTGAGAGCGCTCCAGAAGTACGCGGTTACGGTAGGCGGAGGGCGCAATCACCGCTACAACCTCACCGACGCGGCTATGCTCAAGGATAACCATATCGACGCTTACGGCGGGATTACCGCGGCGGTGAAAACTCTCCGCAAGCGCGCGGGGCATATGCTCCAGATAGAGGTCGAGGCACGTAACCTCGGCGAGGTCAGGGAGGCGCTCGAGTGCGGTGTAAACGTGATAATGCTTGACAATATGAGCCTTGACGAGATGACCGAGGCGTGTAAGCTCGTCGACGGTAAGGCAAAGACCGAGGCTTCGGGAAACGTCACTCTCGACAATATCAGAGCCGTCGCCGAAACGGGCGTTGACATAATCAGTCTTGGCGCGCTTACGCACTCCGTGCAGGCGTTTGATATTTCAATGAAATGGGGTTAAATTATGGACGAAATTGAATTCAGATACGACACGCAGCTGTTGCTTGATGTGGACAACCCGTCGGACGATGTGGAGGATGAGCTTGACGAGTATATCCGCTCACACTTTAAGGGCGATTCGCTGCTTGTTATTGCCGACGAGGACGAAAACGGCGTAATGACCGCAAAGCTGCATTTCCACACCAACGAGCCGTGGCTGATATTGGAATACTGTCGTTCGCTCGGCGAGATATACGATATCGTTGTAGAGGATATGGTAAGGCAGAGCAGGGGAGCGAAGGGTTGATACTGTAAAGAAATGCGGCGGCGGGAAGGCGAGCGCCTTTCCTTTTTCGGTTCATAAAAAAATTCGGTGTCAAGCGTAGTCGCTCGACACCGAAATACTTCTGTACCACACGCCCCCTAATTTCCCGCCGCCATTATTTATTTCATTGCGTGATTTTTGATGACCATTTTTCTGATGAATTCCGAGGTGTGGAGCGGCCTGCCGTTGATGATACCCTGTATCATATCCGCGTCAAAGCTGCGGGCGTTTTCGAGCGCCTTAAGGTTGTCAACGCCCTTAATGCATACCGTAATACCTTTTTCGTGAGCGCGCTCAATTACCGAACGCACAAACGCTGCGGATACGGGGTCGTCGCTGAGACGGCGGCTCCTGAGCTTGATACATTTCACATACGGATTTTCAAGTGGTGCGGCGGTGAAGAAATTCCCGCCCTTGTCGTCGGCGATTATGTTCACACCGCTGTTAGCCATATGCTTTAGGAAGTTGTTGCGTATACCGAGCGTTCCGTCGCTTTCGGATACCGAAACGCTGATTGCTTCGGGCGGCAGGGAATACTCCAGCAGCGCCTTGCGAAGTATGATAACGCCCATCTCGGAGTTGAGGATATTCTCGGGAATGCTGAACGCTACGCGGAAATGTGATAGTCCGCTCTCGCGCACAGCAGCGCAGAACTCGCATATCCTGTCGACAACGAATTCGTAGATCTCATTGGCAAGCCCCATGCGCTCAACTACGGGCAAAAATCTGTCGCGCGACACTATTATATCGCCGTTGCTCCAGAAAAGGTGCGCCTCGCAGCATTGCAGCTCTCCTGTCCGCGCGTCAACAACGGGCGTGTACAGGAAATAAAATCCCTTGAATTCGTTTTCGGCCGCGTCCATAACAAGCTTTTTTACGCGAAGGTTGTTGTCGAGCTTTTCCTCGAGACCATCCGAGTAGCTTACCGCGTCATGCAGCTTTCTGTCCTTGGCGAGCCTGAGCGTTCTCGTTGCCACACGAACGCAGTCGGCGATGTCGTCTGCGTCGTTCGGGAACATACTGATACCTGCGTAGATATCAAGTTGATTTTCGCTGTCGTTCAGGAACCACGGCGAGCGGAATTTGGTGAGAATGGTCTGCGCCAGACCGAGCGCATCCTCGCGTGACGAGTCGTTCAGCGTAACAAAGAGTATATCATTCGAGAACATATAGACCTTTTTGGTGTTTTCGGTAGGTATTGCCGCAATATATTCGGCAATGCTCCGCACAACGTCCTCGGAGTAGCGGAGGGTGTAAATCTCGGAAAGCTCCTTTAGGTTGGATATTTCAATAGAGATCACAGCGCCGCTTACGCCGTCGGCTATGGACTTGCTGAAATCGCGCTCGAACGCGCTGCGGTTCGGTATGCCCGTTGTGGTGTTGAAGTACGCCAGACGGAGCAGATGCTCCTGCGATACCGCAAGCTCGTTCTCCATAAACGAACGGTAGATAACCGTCGAGATTATCTGCGTGATGTTGCGGATCATTTTTCTGTCACGGTTCGTCCACACGCGGTTGCCGTCGTTCGACATAAACACGATAAGACCGCGCGGATTGCCGTTTTCGTACACTCTCGACATCGCAACGCTCCTGCCCTTGCTTTCCGTGCCGCGCAGTTCGTCCTCATGCATACAAACCACCGCGTTGTTCTCAAGCTCCTTGTCGATCGCTTCATTAAACGGCGTAGTCGACACCATGGGTATGATATCGCCCGTTTCGCTCCAGCGGTACACCTTTATCGGACGGACGTTGTCGGAGCAGAATATCAGGTCGCTCAGATCGAAGTAATCGCGGATAAGCGGGATTATGCTGCCGAACGAGGCTGCCGTGCTGCGGCTCTGGAGTATCAGCGAGTAGATATTGTTAACAAGTATCTGATCCTCGAAGTTCTGACCGAGCAGCTTATTCGCTTTTTGTGAGTTTTCCATTTCCTCGCAGATTACCACATAAGAGTTCGCGATCTCCGAGACGGTCTGCACCATAGTTTCCAGCAGCGGAACGCAGTCGTTGATATCCTTCAGCGACTCGCCCGCGATCACCCACGTTGCCACCGTCTGATGCTTTACGCGGATATTCTTTTTGCGCTGATAGCTCATCTTGTTGAGATTGATCTTTTTGTCCTGCGCCGCGGCGAGTATCTTGCCGTCTTCGCCGACTATCGCGGAGTACATACCCTCAATACGCGCAAACGGGAGCTGTATGCGTTCAAGGTAGTCTTTACCGAGAATATCCGGCAGCTGAGGCATATTGTCTTTGGACGACCCCATAGAGCCCTCCGCCTTGCTCCTGAACGAGCGCATTACAGCGTCGTTGCCCTCGCAGTCGAGATACTCCGTAACGTCGAACAGCATACCCGATAGTACGCGCAGAGAACCGTCCTCGCGAAACTCGGGCGCCGCCGATATGTAGTACCACCTGTACGCATCTGCGCACTTAAGGCGGACGTGCGCGTTTATGCCGCTCTGATGCCCGTTGATGACCTCGCTTACGATATCGCAGAAAGGCTGATAGTCCTCGGGGAAGATAATTTCCCCCAGCAGCACCGTTTTCTCGGTTGAGAAAGGATTATCTCCAAGCAGAAATTCTATGGGAAAATCAGGCTGATACTTAATCATAAACGCGAAATTACCACTGTTTCTTACAGCCTGTTCCAGTCCTGTCATCATGCTCACCTCTTGAATGAAATCGTTTACACTCCATGCCGTAAATCACCGCGCATACGACATACCCGATCCGTATATCGGACGCGTAAATCTATTATATAAATATTTGAACGAATAAATACCAAAGTATTTGTTCGTTATTCTCCAGTTTCACCGTATACATTATATCATAAAATTTTCAACATTTCAAGTGCTTTTTTGTGATTTTCACAAATTTTTCATATTTTTTTATTTAATAATTCTCAATATTATCCATTTGTGTAAAAAAACAAGTTGCGGAGCGTTAATTGCGCTCCGCCGGTAGCTGAAAAAATTAAAAATTTTGTTAATTTTCAACAAATAAAGCATAATTTGCAAAACATATTTGTAGAAAAATACCATAATCAATCAATTGTGATATATATCCCCAATAACCTGCTTTCGCTGTCAAACAATAAAGCTTCATCACCGTAGAGCTCTAGGAACATTTTCTTGCCGTCGGAGGTCACGGCCTCAATGCGTTCTCCGCTTTCGCCGTACGGAGCGCTCCCTTTGTCGCCATCGTTGTTATCAAGTGATTTTCCGAACACAGTCGTTTCTCCGTTGTATTCCAGGGTGAGCAGATCTCCGTCAAGTGTTATCCTCGCCGTCTTTGGATATGACGGATCCTGATCCGTCGCCGAGTCCGCGGGCATTGATGCGCCGGGAGAGAAGTCGCCGATAGCGTCTTTGTCGTTGCCGCCGCTGACGAGGCCCTCTGCGTTCTGCTGTCCATCGTCGGTATAATCCTCTGCGTTGGTGTTTTCATAGTTCGGTCGGCTTGACATATTCGGAGCTCCGCCGGTTGCTCCGTTGGCGCCTGCCGAGGGAGCGTTGTCGCTCATCATATTGTTCATATTGTCCATATTGCCCACAAAGAAATACTTGCCGCCGCCCGTGAGCGCAAGCGCCGTCACGCCGATGACCAGACAGGCTGCGACCGACCCGCCTATCACCGCTATCCTGCGCAGCGGAAGGGGTCTCTTTTTCGCGGCCTCGGGCTCGGCAAGCTTATCCGTAACGCCCCTGCGGATACGCTCGGCCGTCTCGTCGGAAGTGAGCTCCGAAATTTCCTTTTTGTATTCGTCTCTGAAATTCATTAAAACTCCACCTCCCCTTTCAGAAGCGTCTTCAGCCTGTCACGCGCGCGCGCCAGCCGCGTTTTCACAGTGGAATGACGTGCGCCGATAGCGTCGGCGATCTCCGCTACGGACATATCCTCAAAGTAATACAGATGTACGACTGTACGGTATTTCGGCGGAAGTGCCATTACCGCGTTCAACACCAAATTTTTGCGTTCCGATCTCTCGGCGTGCTCCGCGGTGTCGTCCGCGGAGGACAGCTCGGCTATCTCGTCAAGGCTCGCGCTTTCGCCCCTGTGACGGTACTGCGCCGATCTCGCGTAACTGTTCGTACAGTTAACCGCGCACCGTATCAGCCATGCTTTGCGGTGATCCTCGTTTTCATATGTAAGATCGGCTTTAAAGTACCGCACGAATACGTCCTGAGCGACGTCCTCCGCGTCGACGGGACTGCGCAGCCGCGAATAGGCTATCCCGTACACGGTCGGCGTGTACAGTCTCATGACCGCGTCAAAGCTTTCGCGCGTGGTGAGAGATAATACTTCCATAAAATTCTCCGCTTCTGTATATAATACCAGATGAATGTAAAGATGGTTTCGTTTATTGAAAAATTTTTTAAATTTCACATTCGGCGTGTCTTGTGACGTGACAGCCGATATTGACCGCCACGGGCAGACCCGCGATATGCGTAGGCGCCTTTTCGATGTTGACGTACAGCGCCGTGATCGTTCCGCCGAAGCCCTGAGAGCCTATGCCGAGCCTGTTGATACCGTCCAGCATAGCCTGCTCCATTTCGGCGTAGAGCGGCTCGGGATGGCGAATGCCGAGGTCGCGGCAAAGCGCCTTTTTCGCCAGCAGTGCCGAATATTCGAAATCGCCGCCGATACCCACTCCGACAACGATAGGCGGACAAGGATTGCTCCCCGCCAGCGATACCGTTTCCACAACGAATTTCACAATATCTTCCTTTGTTGCCGATGGAGTGAACATTTTCAGACGGCTCATGTTCTCGCTGCCGAAGCCCTTGGGCGCGACGGTGAGACGTATCTTTTCGCCGTTGACTATCCTCGTATGGATAACGGCGGGGGTGTTGTCGTTCGTGTTGACGCGCTCCAGCGGATCGCCGACGATACTCAGCCGCAGCCGTCCGTTGACATACCCCTCGGCAACTCCCTTGTTGACCGCATCCTCGAAACCGCCGCCGACGATATGAACGTCCTGACCGATCTCCGCGAACACGACAGCCATTCCCGTGTCCTGACATATCGGCACGCCAAGCTCGTCCGCGCAGTCGATATTCGCGACGATATCGCCGATCACACTCCTGCAAAGCTCGCTCTCCTCGGCTTTTGCGCTGCTTTCGATACGCTCGCGCATTCCGCACGGCAGGTGCAGGTTAGCGTCAACGCACAGCGCCGCTATCGCTTTTGTTATCTCGTTTGTATTTATTTCACGCATTTTGGTTTGTATTCCTCCTTGACGAAACATTCCGCTTTAAATATTGTATCACAAATTACCGCGGAATTCAACATCAAATTATTTTTTTAAAGCGATTTTCCCGTCCACGATCACCATACAAGGCAAACTCATAATATCCAGCGGCGATTTATCTTTATCGAACAGCACGAAGTCGGCGTTTTTCCCTACCTCAGCCGAGCCGAGAATGCCGTCAACACCAAGGACCTTGGCGGCGTTTATCGTTATCCCGCGCAGCGCGTCCTCCTCGGAAAGCCCTCCGCGAACCGCGAGCGCGGCAGTCATGGGCAGATACTGTATCGGCGTTTCGGGGTGATCGGTGCAGATAGCGCACTTTATTCCGTGCTCGTGAAGTATCCGCGGCGTTGTGATATCGTGATTGGCAAGCTCGGGCTTTCCGCGGTCTCCGAACAGGGGACCGACCACCGCCGCGGGTCGCTCCTCGGCAAGTTCATCCGCGATGATCCCGCCGTCCGTGCAGTGTATCAGTACATAGTCCAGCTCGAATTCCTTTGCGATACGCACCGCCGTGAAGATATCGTCCGCGCGGTGGCAGTGGAAATGCGCCTTGAGCTTGTTCTCCTTATTGAATAGTGGCAGCAGCGCCTCGCATTTCGCGTCGAAGTCGGGCTTGGAGACCTCGTCGTCCGTGCCCTCATCATTTTGATTTCGTTTGTATTCGTCCATATCCTCCTTATAGCGCAGCGCCTTTTGGAGCTGCTCGCGGATTATCGCGGCGGTTGCCATGCGCGTTATCGGGGTCTCGTCGCGGTCGTTGTAGGAGGACTTGGGATTTTCTCCCAGCGCGAACTTTATCGCAACGGGCGACTTCACGATAAGCTTGTCCACGCGCTTCGACCCGAACGTCTTTATCAGCGCGAACGAACCGCCTATCGGATTTGCGCTTCCGACGCCCGTACACACGCAGGTAACTCCCGCGCTGACCGCGTCCCCGAAACACCTGTCCATGGCGTTTATGCTGTCGACGGCGCGCAGATGCGGGGTAGACGGGTCGGTGATCTCGTTGCCATCGTCGCCCTCGAGCTGCATTGAGTAGCAGTCGCTCCACATTCCCAGATGGCAGTGTGCGTCGATAAATCCGGGATACAAAGTTTTTCCCGAGCCGTCTATCTCCTCCTCGTCCGTCGTGATATATCCGCTCATATCTCCTATCTCGGTGATTATCTCCCCAAAACGTACAAAGCCGTTTTCGTAATCCTTTTCCGACATAGTTTTTATTTTAACATTCGTGATAACCATAAATATCGCCCTCTAATATTTTATATTCAACATAACTGCAAATTACTGCATACCTAAAAAATCCGCGTTGCCAAGCGGTCAACAAGGTGAATGACAAGCCAAAGTTCATAAATCAACAAGCAAAACAACAAAGTACTAACAAACCCTTACGCCGTATTACTATGCCGTTTGTGAACACTTTGCCGCATTGAATTCAACAATCAAGTTAACAGGAAAGCAACAGACAATCAACAAAGTGCCAACAAGCATACCTATTAAAAAGAAAAATAAGAAAAAAGAAAAAGAAAAAGAAGAAAAGAAGAAAGAAGAATTCTTCCTCCCCCTATTTTTTTCGGTTTTTTGCAGTTAAGTCCGATGTACTATAACATCATAAGCCCTCGTGATACCTTACCAGTTTCACTATTTCCTCGGTAATTACCGTATCGCGCGTATTTCCGTTTACCATGCACACGGCGTTTCGCCGATAGATGACGGCGCGCTTGCTGTAAAGCTTCTCGAGCTGCTCGGGAGTGTTGTTCATTACTAGCGGACGGTTAGTGTCGCCCTTTATCCGCTTGTAGCAGACCTCGAACGCCGTGTTGATGTACACCGATAAGCCGCTCTCTCCCGCGAATTTCGCGGTCTCGTCATTTATCAGTGCGCCGCCGCCTGTCGCGACTATTCTCCCGCCGGACAGCTCGCGGATATACTTCGCCTCGAGCTTTCTGAAATGCGGCTCGCCGTACTTGTCGAATATCTCGGGGATAGTCATTCCCTCGGCGTTGACGATATACCTGTCCAGATCGATGAAACGCCTGCCCAGCGCCGCGGCGAGCTGCCGTCCGATATGACTCTTTCCGCAGCCCATAAATCCGCAAAGATACACGCTCAACGGTTTGCTCATACCAAAGCCTCCATATCCGCGATAAGCTTGTCGATATCCTCTTTCCGATACTTTGCGCCGTCCCATATCTCGTGAGCGGCTACTGCTTGGAGCACTAACATCGCCATGCCCGTCATTGCCTTGCAGCCCTTTTCGCACGCGGTCTTGGCGAGCAGCGTTTCCTTGGGATTGTAAACAGCGTCGAACACGTATTTTACATTATCCAATACTTCGGGCAGGCAGGGCATTCTGTCGGTTTTGGGGAACATTCCCACGGGGCAGGCGTTGACGAGCAGATCAAACTTTTCATTGCCGAGAGCGGCGTTGGAAAGCCCGTCGGCGGGTATCTTCACCGCTTTTACATTGGCAGCCGGTTTTATTGTCTGTATTTCACCGATAACGTTCGCGGCAAGCGGGAGATCGTTCTCAAGCGCCGCGATAGTCAGCCCGCCGCCCTCGAGAGCGGTCTCGATAGCCATCATTCTGCCAACTCCGCCGCAGCCGATCAGCAGCACCTCAGACCCAAGCGACGCGCCGAGCAGCTCTATCGACTTCGTGAACCCTATGCAGTCCGTGTTATAGCCGACCTTCTTTTCGCCGTTCTTGACGCAGTTTACCGACTTGTAACGCTCCGCGCCCTCCGACAGCTCGTCGCAGTAATCTATTATCCCGACCTTATGCGGAATAGTAATATTGAAACCGTCAAATTCCGACAGAAACCCGAATTTTTCTTTAAGCTCCTCGGGCGCTATATCCTCGAGTGTGTACTCCACCTTTTCCCCCGACAGCTCAAACAGCCGTGTGTGTATCTGCGGCGACAGGGAATGTCCGAGCGGGTGGCCTATCAAACAGAATTTTCTCATATGTTAAATATCTCCTTATTGTTTTTGTACCCTCTTACACTAACGAGGGTAAAATGATTTAAAAGCAAATTTCGCACCGTGAGATTGCTCAGACATTCAGTGCGGAGAGCGCCTTGTCCAATGTTTCGGCATTCTCCACATTTACGTTCACAACGCCCTTGAGTGTTTTCTTTACCAAGCCCGTGAGCACCTTGTTCGGACCAAGCTCAACAAATGCCTCGATACCCGCCTCGTTCATGGCGTTCAGCTCGTCGACAAATTTCACGGGCGAGCAGATATGCGCCGCGAGATAGCTCGGCATATCCGAGAAGTCCTCGAGCCTTTTGCCGTACAGATTAGCATAGAAGTCGCAATTAGGCGCGCCGAACTTAAAGCCCGATACCGCCGTCTTGAACTCGTCAGCGGCGGACTGCATAAGCTTTGTATGGAACGCCGCCGATACCGCGAGCTTTACGCTCCGTTTGCCAAGCTCGGCGAACTTCGCTATCGCCGCGTCGACAGCCGCTTCCTCTCCCGCGATGACCGTCTGCACGGGGGAGTTGTAATTTGCGGGCGCGACAAATCCGTTGACCGAGCCGCAAACCTCGTCGATAACGGCGCTGTCGGTGTTCAGTATCGCAGCCATTGCGCCGTGAGAGCTCTCTGCCGCCTTTGCCATAGCCTCTGAGCGCAGCTTGATAGCCTTGAACGCGTCCTCCATTGACAGCATACCGCTCGCGTACATAGCCGCGTACTCGCCGAGCGAGTGGCCCGCTACCGCCGCATTCTCGATACCGTTCTCGCGAACCGCGCACAGCGCGATAAGCGAGGCCGTGAATATGGCAGGCTGGGACAGTCTTGTCTGCGCGAGCTCCTCGGCGGTGCTGTCGGTGAACTTTTTCAGCAGGTCGTAGCCGAGAATATCAGAACCGCACTCCAGTATCTCCTTAGCCGCGCCGAATTTCTCCGCAAGCTCCGCGCCCATTCCCTGATATTGGGAGCCTTGTCCCGAAAATAAAAACGCTGTTTTCATAAAAATCCTCCGTAAAATATGAAAATTTATTGACGATTTGAAAAATGGGTTGACAAATTGCCAAAAATAAGGTAAAATATAAAGTGGTATGTTTTGGTAAATTAACGGCTTGGCGTTTTAGCCGACCCGAAAATACGGGGAAATTTTTCCCCCGAGATTTATTATACATTATTTACAAAATAAAATCAAGGAGTTTTTTTAATGAGCGGTATAGAGTTTTTAGGAACAGGCAGCTACGTTCCAGAATTTGTTGCGGATAACGACAAATTTTCGGAAATCCTCGATACTTCGTACGAGTGGATATTCCCGAGAACGGGCATAAAGCAGCGGCATATTGCGGCGGATAAGCCGAATTACTATATGGGCGCGCAGGCGGCGAAAAAGGCGCTTGAGAGCGCAAAGATGAACGCGGAGGACGTGGAGCTGATAATCGTGTCCACGTGTACTCCCGATTTCTTTTATCCCGCTATGTCCTGCCTGATACAGAAGCATATCGGCGCTAAGAACGCGGCTTGCTTTGACGTGAACAGCGCGTGTACGGGATTTATCTCGTCGCTTGATATCGCGCAGAAGTATCTTGAAACGGATAAGTATAAGAATGTGCTGATCGTTTCAAGCGAAAAGCTGTCAAATCAGACCGACTATACCGACCGCGCGAGCTGTATACTGTTCGGTGACGCGGCGGGTGCGGTGCTGCTGAAGAAGAGCGGCAAGCGCTTCAATTCGTTCCTCGGAGCGGAAGGGGATGAATTTGAGGCTCTGTACTGCAAGGTGAACTATCAGGGCAACTGCCCGTGGTTCGGCGATATCGACGAGTTTTACGAACACAGGTTCGATACGTTTTCAAAGCAGAATTTCCTTGTTCAGGACGGCAAGGCGGTGTACAAGTTCGCCGTGAACGCAATGGCGGACGCGGTCAGGAACGTTGCGGAGCAGGGCGGCTTCGACGTGTCGGAGCTTGATCTGGTGATACCTCACCAGGCTAATCTGCGCATAATCGAAAAGGCGACGGAGCTTCTTGGAGTACCGTCCGATAAGGTGTATACGAATATCGAGCATATGGGCAACGTTTCAAGCGCGTGCATTCCCGTGGCGCTCGACGAGCTGTCAAGGGCGGGCAGGATACGCGAGGGCATGAAGATATGCTTTGTCGGCTTCGGCGCGGGACTTACCTACGGTGCGGCTATCATGGAAGTATAAGGTCGTGGATTATTTCCAAGACTGAATATCAGAGATTTTACCGAAAGGATATAAAAATATGAGCAAAACGGCAATAATCACGGGCTCGGCAAGAGGAATAGGCGCGGCTATCGCGCTGAGACTGGCAAAGGACGGGTTTAACATCGCGCTGAACGATGTAAGCGAGAAGAGCTTTGAGAACAACGATATCATGGAGAAGATCACGGCGCTGGGCGTGAGGTGCGAAAAGTACATTGCGGACGTGTCGAGTCACGAGGCGTGCGAGGGCTTTGTCAAAAAGGTAAAGGAGGACTTCGGCAGCATTGACGTGCTGGTAAACAATGCGGGTATCACCCGCGACGGTCTGCTGCTGCGAATGGCGGAGGAGAACTACGATGACGTTATCCGTATCAATCAGAAGTCCGTGTTCAATATGACCAAATTCGTCGGTGCCGTTATGCTGCGGCAGAAGAGCGGCAGGATCGTAAATCTCGCGTCTGTGGCGGGGCTGTACGGAAATCCCGGACAGATGAATTATTCGGCGTCAAAGGGCGCGGTCATTGCCATGACTAAGACCGCCGCAAAGGAGCTGGGTTCGCGCGGGATAAACGTGAACGCGGTGGCTCCCGGGTTTATCAAGACCCCGATGACGGACAAGCTGACGGACGAACAGCGTGACGCAATGCTGGCACAGATCGCGATGAAACGCTATGGCGAGCCTGAGGAGGTTGCGAGCGTGGTGGCGTTCCTGTGCAGCGACGACGCGGCTTATGTGACGGGTCAGACCATTGAGATAAGCGGCGGACTGAGTATGTAATAAATTGTCGGTCGCTAAGGTGAGCATCAATAATTCGGAGGATATAAATAATGAATAATGAAAGACGAGTGGTAATTACGGGGCTTGGATGTCTGACGCCCTGCGGGAATTCCCCCGAGGAGCTGTGGGAGAGCCTGCTGGCGGGTCGTCACGGCTTTGAGCTGGGCAGTTGGTTTCCCGAAGAACCCGAGATCCCGGGTATCATCGCAAAGGTGAAAAATTTCGATCCTACTACGATCTTTGATAAAAAGGAGCTCCGCCGTAACGACGTTATCGTTCAGTACGCGGTGTACTGTGCGGATCAGGCGCTCAAGGACGCCGGCACGGACCTGAAGGATATCGACCCGTTCCGCGTGGGATGTATTATCGGCAGCGGTATCGGTGGTCTGTGCACCACCGAGGAGGAGCTGAACAATTACAACGAAAAAGGCAATAAGCGCGTTTCCGTGTTCACAATCACGAAGATGATCGGCAATATGGCTGCGGGCGCGGTCGCGATAAGGACGGGCTTTAAGGGGAGCAATTTCTGCGTGACCACGGCTTGCGCGAGCGGTACGCAGGCGATAGGCGAGGCGTTCCGTTCGATAAAGCACGGTTATCTCGACGCGGCGGTCGCGGGCGGCACGGAGCATTCGGATATTGGTTTCTGCTATGCGGCGTTCAACAATATGAAAGCGATAACGCGCTCGACGGACGTTGACAGAGCGTCGATACCGTTTGACGCGGAGCGGAGCGGTTTCGTTCTCGGCGACGGCTGCGGAATACTCGTTCTCGAGGAGTACGAGCACGCAAAGAACCGCGGCGCGAAAATATACGCCGAGATTTGCGGCTACGGTTCGACCTGCGACGCGTATCACGAGACAAGTCCCGATCCCGAGGGCAAGGGCGGCGCGAAGGCTATGGAGTTCGCCGTCAAGGAGGCGGGTATCGACCCGACCGAGGTAAATTACATCAACGCTCACGGAACGTCTACCCATATGAACGATTCCACCGAGACTATGGCGATAAAGTCTGCTTTCGGCGAGCACGCGAAGAATATCGCGATAAACTCCACGAAATCAATGACGGGTCATCTGCTCGGCGCGGCGGGCGGAGTTGAGGCGGTAGTCACGGCGATGTCGATAAAGAACGGGAAAATTCACCGTACATTGGGCTACAATATGCCCGACCCCGAGTGCGATCTCGATTATGTGACCGAGGGTACCCGCGAGCTGAAGATCACCGCCGCTTTGTCGAATTCGCTCGGATTCGGCGGGCATAACGGGTGTCTTTGCTTTAAGCCCGTCAGTGATTAACGTGAACGTAATTGCGGCACATTTTGGCGCGTTATATTTAACAGCTATCTTAATAAAGTCGCAGCGTCAAAAGTCGGTATCAATCCATATTGACGTAGTGGAGCGAAGCGGAACGGAGGCAACATGGATTGGCTAAGCGAAAAAAGTGAGCGCCCCGAGCTTTTGACTTTTATATCAGGAGGTTAAGATGAACTTTAAGGATAAAGAACAGCATCAGATAGATCAGACCGTTGAGTGCGTTGAGGCGCTCGCGAAAATCGTCAAGGATAACGACCTCGGACGGATAAAGATCAGCACCGAGGACTTGGATATCGTGATCGAGGGCAGACGCTGTCCGCCGCCTCCCGTTGGCGTAATGCCGCCTATGGGCGCGGTCGTGCCGCCTGTTGCAGCCTCCGCGGCTGTGGTGGTCACGGAGAAGACTGAGGAAACGGCGGCGGGGAATATCATCACGTCCCCGATAATCGGTACGTTTTATTCGTCACCCGCTCCCGAAAAGCCCGCGTTTGTCAAGGTGGGAGATAATATCAATGTGGGCGACGTTGTGTGCATTATTGAGAGCATGAAACTGATGAACGAGATAAACAGCGAGTTTTCGGGCAGGGTCGCGGAGATATATGTAAACAACGGCGACGCTGTGGAGTACGGTCAGAAAATAATGAGAATTGAGTGAGGAAGCTATGGTATTGAATCAGGAGCAGATAAAGGAAATAATCCCGCACCGCGATCCGTTTTTGCTGATCGATGAGGTGACGGAGCTGGAGCCCGGCGTTTCGGTCACGGCTAAGAAGTACCTTAAGCCCGACGAGTACTGGTATAAGGGGCATTTCCCCGGTCAGCCCGTAACTCCCGGAGTGCTGATGATAGAAATGCTGGCGCAGGCGGGGGCGGTGTGCGCGCTTGCGCTGCCCGAGAATAAGGGTAAGATCGCGTTTTTCGCGGGTATCGACAAGGCGAGGTTCAGGGGTCAGGTGCTCCCCGGGGATACTCTTGAGCTGAACGTCGTCATGACCGAGAAAAAGGGTCCCGTGGGGTTCGGAAAGGCTGTCGCCAAGGTGAACGGGAAGAAGGTCGTTACCGCCGAGATCTCGTTTGCGGTCGCAGAACCCAAAGCAGAATAAAATTTTGGAGACTTGAAAATGTTCAACAAGATACTTATCGCCAATCGCGGCGAGATCGCGATCCGCATAATGCGCGCGTGTCGCGAGCTTGGAATAAAGACCGTTGCGGTGTATTCCACTGCGGACAGATCGGCGCTTCACGCGCAGATCGCGGACGAGGCGGTGTGCATAGGTCCCGCGCCGTCAAAGGACAGCTATCTCAACACTAAGGCGATAATCGCCGCGTGCGAGGCTACGGGCGCGAACGCTATACATCCCGGCTTCGGCTTTTTGTCTGAGAACGCGGGGTTTGCAAGGCTGTGCGAGACCTGCGGGATAACGTTTATAGGTCCCACGCCCGAATGTATGGACGAAATGGGCGACAAGGCGAACGCACGCAAGACCATGATCGGCGCGGGCGTTCCCGTTATACCCGGCTCGGACGGCATAGTGCCGAATATCAACGAGGCTAAGAAGCTGTGTAAGGAGATAGGCTATCCCGTTATGGTCAAGGCTACGGCGGGCGGCGGCGGACGCGGAATACGTCTTGTCGAGGACGAGCGGCAGCTCGAAAAGCAGTTCGCCGAGGCGCAGGCGGAAGCGTTGGCTTGTTTCGGCAACGGAGACTTGTATATTGAGAAGTTCGTTGTGAACCCGCGCCATATCGAGATACAGCTCCTCGCGGACAATTTCGGGAACGTGGTTCACCTCGGCGAACGCGACTGCTCGTTACAGCGCCGTAATCAGAAGGTGCTTGAGGAAAGCCCCAGTCCCATTATGACCGACGATCTCCGCGCGAGAATGGGCGCGGCGGCGGTCAGCGCGGCTAAGGCTTGCGGCTACCGCAACGCGGGAACTATCGAGTTTCTGGTGGATAAGGACAAGAATTTCTATTTCATGGAAATGAACACGCGCATTCAAGTCGAGCACCCAGTTACGGAGTTCGTCACGGGTATTGACCTCGTAAAGGCGCAGATACGCATTGCGGAGGGCGAAAAGCTTTGGTTTACGCAGGACGACGTAAAGGTGACGGGTCACGCTATCGAGTGCCGAATCAATGCTGAGGACCCGCGTCACAATTTCCGCCCGTGCCCCGGGCTGATACGGTCGATACATGTCCCCGGCGGCTTCAACGTGCGCATCGACAGCGCGGTGTACATGGGCTACGAGATACCGCCGTACTATGACAGTATGATCGCAAAGCTGCTTGTCAAGGGCGTTGACAGAGAAGAAGCAATAAAGAAAATGCGCGTTGCACTCGCAGAGTTCATAATCGACGGCGTGGAAACGAATATCGACTTCCAGTTAAGGCTGCTTAAGAACGAGAGCTTTGAGAAAGGCGAGTTTGACAATGGATTTCTGAACCGCACGAATATAATGGAGGACTGAATAAATGGCTTCAATAGAGGATTTGTTTAAGGTCGTAAAGTCTCGCTTTACCGACGACAGCCACTCCGCGCCCGTGGAAAAGGACGTGTCCATTCCGCAGGATCTGCTGTTTAAGTGTCCAAGGTGCGGCGGCGTGGTATACAACGAGGAATTTGTACGCGCTATGAAGGTATGTCCGAAATGCAATTATCACGCGAGGTTGACATGGCAGGAGCGCCTCGAGTTGACTGCGGACAGGGGCAGCTTCAAGGAATTCGACGCGGATATGCGGTCGCTGAACCCTATCGGCTTCCCACGCTACGAGGACAAGATCGCGAAAATGCAGGAGGCTTGCGATACGCGCGAGGCTATCGTCACGGGCGAGTGCACTATCCGCGGCTACCGCTGCGTTATAGGAATAATGGACAGCCATTTCATGATGGCGAGTATGGGCAGCGTAGTCGGCGAGAAGATCACACGCGCGTTCGAGTACGCGGCGGAAAAGGGCTTGCCCGTAGTGATGTTCGCGAGCAGCGGCGGCGCGAGAATGCAGGAGGGTATCATCTCGCTTATGCAGATGGCGAAAACAAGCGGCGCGGTCAAGCTCCACAGCGACATGGGCGGTCTGTACATCGCGGTAATGACCGACCCGACGACGGGCGGCGTTACGGCGTCGTTCGCGAGTCTCGGCGATATCATTATTGCCGAGCCGAAGGTGCTTATCGGTTTTGCGGGGCGGCGCGTCATTCAGGACACGATACGTCAGCGGCTGCCCGACGACTTCCAGAGCGCGGAGTTTCAGCAGGACTGCGGCTTCGTGGATATGATAGTCGAGCGCGGAATGATGAGAAAGCGGCTGTCGAATATCCTTAAGCTGCACGGTTTCCCGAAAGAAACGACTGCGAGGTAACAATTGGTATTTTCACAGAAATGGGTCGAAAAAGCGGTTTGCGGGCTGTTCGGGAAAGATGAAGCAGACGAGAGCGATCTCGCGAAAATAAAGTACCTCGCAATAGGCGAGAGCATTGACAATGATTTCTTTATCGAGATGTCGGTCGAGGAGCCGCCTAAGCCGTTCGTCAACACCGACGGCGGCGACGAGTGGGCGTTTTGTCTGCGCGGAGCGGATATCGTGAAGCTGGTCGAGGAGTATAAGGGCAGAACGGACGTTCATCTTTCAATGTATGGTCTTGAGGTCGAGGACAAGAAGTGGCAGAAATACTGTTGGTCGGACAAGGCGGAGAAGCTCTGGGAGAAGCTCTCCGAAAACGTTGTCGGAGAGCATTATTACGAAAAGCATGATAGCGACGACGAATTCGAGAAGTGGTACGACGGAGTACGCGGTTCGCTGTGGCGTGATCTGGCGCTGTTCACGGGCGTTGAGGTGCTGAGGGTTCGTGGTCTGGAGATACCTGATCTTACGTTTTTGGAGAAGTTCACCTCGTTGAGGGCGGCGGAGTTTGTCGAGACGTGGTTCGGTTCAACGGACGGTATCGAAAAACTTAACAAGTTGGAGCAGCTGGCTTGTTGGCTGGATTAGATCAGCGTAGCAAATGGCACGTTCAACAAGAGCAACAATCAGTAGTTGCATCGTCAAAAATCGGGAGCGAGGGGTATTGCCGAAACGCAGCGAAGCGGAGTGAACGACCAGAGCTTTTGACTTTTAGATAGGAGATAAGATGAGTAGTTTAACGGCTTGGGAGCGGATGGAAATTGTTCACAACAAGAACCGTCCGACTGTAAATGATTACATTCCCGCGATGTTCACGCGGTTTATGGAGTTCCACGGAGACAGATATTTCGGCGACGACGCGGCGATAATCGGCGGTATCGGGTATCTGAGCGAAACGCCCGTGACGGTCATCGCGCAGGTGAAGGGGCGCAATCTCGACGAGAATAAGAAGAGCAACTTCTCAATGCCGCACCCCGAGGGCTACCGCAAGGCTCTGCGGCTTGCAAAGCAGGCGGAGAAGTTCCGCCGTCCCGTGATCTGCCTTGTCGACACACCCGGCGCTTATTGCGGTATTGAGGCGGAAAAGCGCGGTCAGGGCGAGGCAATCGCGCGAAACTTATATGAGTTTATGACGCTGAAAACTCCGGTGATATCCATTATACTCGGCGAGGGCGGCAGCGGCGGCGCACTGGCGCTGGCAGTCTGCGACGAGCTGGCAATGCTTGAGAACGCCCTGTACAGCGCGATCTCCCCGAGGGGCGCGGCTTCTATTTTGTGGAAGGATTCGTCCAAGGAAAAGGACGCATGTGAATTTTTAAAAATTACCGCGGAGGACTTGACAAGCTTTGGGGTTTGTGATAAAATCATAAAAGAGCCCGAGGGCGGCGCACACAACGCTCCCGAGCAGACCGCCGACAGCATTTACGAGTATCTTGTTGATGCGGTATCACGTTATAAGTCTGTGGAGCTTAATAAGCTTTTGAATGACCGATACGCAAAATTTAGAAAAATTGGTATGTTTACTGAATAATTTTGGTTATTTTTACCTATTATTTTTTTACGTTGGGTATTGATTATTTTCTTCATATGATTTATAATAGTACTTGACAAAGCTACGGTAATATGTGGCAAATAAATTGGAGGTTTTTAGCATGGATATTTTGGAAAAGGTTAAGGACTTGATCGCAGATCAGCTCGACGTTGCGGATAAGGACAGCATTACAGAAGGTTCTTCTATTACGGACGATCTCGGCGCGGACAGCTTGGACGTTGTCGATCTGGTAATGGCTCTTGAGGACGAGTTCGGTATTGAGATCCCCGAGGACGAGGTAGAGAATATCAAGACCGTTGGTGATATAATCAAGTATATTGAGGATAAGCAGTAATGCTGCATTCCGCCGTTTTCCACGGCGGAATTTTTTATCGGAGTTTGTTGTTTGTTTTTTGGTGATTTTCCCGAAATACTAATCCTGCCTTATAACTTATATTAAAGTAACAATATGTGGTGTTTTTTAGTCAATGTTGAAAACTATTGTGCCAATTCAATAAAAATATTTAAAATTTTTTTGAAAAACTATTGAAATTTGGAAAATATTGTGATATAATATTAACAGATCAGAGAATAGGTAGCGGCGCATTTTCAAGTTAACGTGTACAGTGAGCGCGAAACGTTGTCTTTCAGACGTTTCTGCAACTGAAATTGGTTCGCTGAAATTGCGTAGCTTTTTAAATTAATTGTGACGGGAAAAGCATGAAGGGAGTGCCGTTTTATGGAGACTGCCATAATTTTATTTGGTGCGCTGTCTGTCGCATTGCTGGGCGCATTGGCTTTTGCCGTTTACACTATCCGAAAGCTCAAGGAAGCCGAAAAGCGGAGCGTTGAGACCGATGAGATGAGCGGTCTGCTCAATCGCGACGGATTTATGCATGCGGGCAGGTTGGCGCTTGAGCGCGGTGGGGATATGTCGCTGGTGATCTTTGACGTTGATAAGCTCGGGCTTATCAACACGCTGTTCGGTACCGACCGCGGTGACGATGTAATCGGTGCGTTTGCGGTTGCTATCAATGAAATTAAGTGCGCGGGAGACGTTGTCGGTCGTGTGAATACCGATGATTTCGCATTGCTTACCGGTATGGAACCGCATATTGCGGCGGAGTGCTTTGAGAGAAAGCTCCGCGAGATCATTACCGATAAGGATATGTCGGAACAAGTGAATTACTTTGCGGGTATTTGCCGTTACGATGGTCACGATGATATCTACACATTGTACAACAAGGCAAATCTTTGTTTGCTTATGCACCCCGACGGCTCGCGTGTTTCGGAGTTTACTCCCGATATGGAGAGCCGTATGGTGGAGAACGAGCTGTTGCGTTCGGAAATGTTGGACGCACTTAAACTGGGGCAGTTCGAGCTGTATTATCAGCCCAAGGTCTCGTTCAAGACGGGCGATATTCTGGGCGTGGAGGCGCTTATCCGCTGGCATCACCCCGTTAAGGGATTTATTCCGCCGTGCGATTTTATTCCGTTGGCGGAGCAGTTCGCGATCATTACAAAGATCGACGAGTGGGGATTGATTACCGCTTGCAGACAGTGTAAGCAGTGGCAGGATATGGGATTGCCGCCCGTTAAGGTTTCGGTAAATATGTCGCAGGCGCAGTTCGCGAGGACGGATGTGTACGCGTCAGTCACAAAGGCGCTTGAGGTGACCGGTCTTGAACCTAAGTACCTCGAGATCGAGGTCACGGAGACAATGGCTATGACGGACGTTGACCGTACTGTTGATGTTCTCGGACGAATTCACGAACTGGGAGTTTCCATTTCGATGGACGATTTCGGGACCGGCTATTCGTCGCTTGCGTCGCTCAAGACGATACCGTTCGACGTGCTCAAGATCGACCGCAGTCTGGTATGCGACCTCAACGAAAACGATACCTCGCGCAGGATCACGGGAGCTATCGTCGCAATGGGCAAGGCATTGAGAATGGTCGTGCTCGCCGAGGGCGTGGAAACAAACGAGCAGAGCAAGCTTCTTGGGGAGATTGGCTGCGATCTCGCGCAGGGCTACTATTTCAGTAAGCCGCTGCCCACCACGGAAATAGAGGCAATGCTGATATTACCGCTTAACTCGAAAATTGTATAATAATGGGGACGGTGAAATGCCGTCCCTTTTTGTGTTTTTATGAAATGAAAAAAAACTCCCTTATATATAATCGCTTTTGCGGGCATATTGTGAACATGATTTTTAATTTTTTTCGTTTATCACGAATTATTCTGTACATAGCCAAAAAATATATTTTAAGCTTGTTGAAGATGATAAACTTTTTTATTGACATAGGGCGTGCAAAGTGGTACAATATAAGTGTAAAGAAAGTTTTGCCAATGGCAATTTAATTGTTGACAGGACATATGAACTACCTGTTTTATCACCTAAGGCGGGGAACAAAGGAAGCAAATCGGTTAAAAAATCAAGATCAATATATGAAAATGAGAATACATTTGGAAATTTATATGCCATAATGTGGATAAGTGGTGATTTTAAATGGGATGAGGAAATGGATCAAGCTAAAGTAAGCAATGTTAAAGCGTGGATAGAGCATTATTCACATGATGGAGTAGAAATATACGCTAAAGCTGGATATCCTAAATACGACAGCAATCAAGGTGCTACTGTGCTGGATGGATTGTTTGGAAGTAAATATGCGTATATAGAGTATATTGTTGTTGTTGAGAACTGGGCACATTTTAAAAAAGAATTTAGGTTGTGGTTTTATATAAATGTTATAGGTGAGGAAAAAATAAAGATATAATTTTTAGGAGGTGCTTTATTATGATCAAGGAATACAAAGAGCGCAGCGAATCGGAGTTGATTACAGTTTTGCTGAACAGGGTATTCCAAAAGAAGAGGACGAGAGTAATAACAGCTTTGATAGCGTTATTTTCCTCGGTTTTCTGCATAAGAGAACTGCACTCAGGTTGGTACGTTATGGAGAATACCGTTTTCTCGTATGTGTTGAGCGTAGTGCTGTATGCAGTTGCTGTCATAAGCGGCGCGGTGCTTTTATCGAGCATTGGCTGCTTTAAGAAATGGAAATATAACACGGGCGCAGTTGTGTCGACAGCTGCGCTGTGGGGGGCTACGGCGTTCTTGGGAGTGTTTACAACGTTGTATGCCGGCTCAGTCGCCGAGGCTTGGATCGTCGTTGAAAAATTGCTTTGGTATACGGCACCGATGCTCTCCATATCATTGGGGATCGCTATATTGACAGGAGCGCTCTTTTTGCGTGGAAAAAGGAACGCGTAAGACCGTTTGTCGTAAGGTGTCGGAGCTTTTAGACAATCGTTATGCAAGACTGTTGTGAAGAATAATGGAGGTGTCAAATATAGTTATATATTGACATTTGATGTTGATGTAAACGGCGATTATCATACCAATACTCATTTCAAAAATGCTAACATAGATGTGACGAAAGGATGATTTATATGACAAATAATTATGAAGAGCTTAGGGAATACACGGCGAGAGGGCTTTTCAAAGCCGCCGTAAGAAAGATATTTGAAAAAAAGGCGGTATGCCTGACGGTGAGCGTCGTTGCGGTGATTGCTTCGCTTATATGCATGGATTTGGTGCGTCAATATTATCAAAGTGCGGTGTGGTGGATATACGGGCTGTTTACACTGCCGTTTTTCACTATGTTTACGGCGGGCGTTTCGGGCTTAATATCAAATGTCGGCAGGTTCGGCAAGCGCAGGTTTGTTTTGACCGTGATCGTAACCGGAGTGCTAATGTGGGCATTCAAGACAATCTTCGAGTTATTGAGCGTGATCTATCCCGATACCGCTTTGGGCGAGATTATGAAAGGTATAGGTATGAGGCTTTTGCAAAATGCTCCTATGCTGATTGTCTCGTTGGCAGTCATACTTCTGCCTGTAATAATATCAACGCGCAGCAGCAAGAGTGCGCAATAAATTTCCAAGAGCAGTTTATGTGAAAGGATGATGAACTTATGATATCCGAAAAGGTTAAAAACGCTACGGAAAAGGCTATGCCTGCCGAAAAAAGGCGTATTGATAAAGTCAAGGGCTTTTTTGAGAAGAAGTCGCACAGACTTATTTTCAGCGGAGTTTCCGCGACGCTTCTCTTATTGCTGCTGTTTATAATGGCAAGAACGGCGAACTTCTTCAGTCTTCCTAACGCGGCTCTGGGCTTTGCGGAGCTTATAGCGGTGGGAACGTTCTTTGCGAATATAAACGAGTTTTCGCTGAAGAAATTTGCCGCTGCGGTCTCCGTTTCGGCGGCGGTGCTGTATTTGGCGCTGCTGACATACGGCATGATCATATGGATGGATCTGAGCAGGCTTGATCTTATGATCGCAAGCTGGTTGGGAAACGCTATTCTGGGAATACCCGTTTGCGCGACCATGATCACCTTGACTGTGCTGTTGGCATACTTCACTGTGTGCAGGAAAACCAAGTAGAAAACGAAGCGCCGGGTTGAAAAGCCCGGCGTCGAACGGCAAAATACTGGTTCGAAGAGCAAATTACCACCGGAACTTACCCAATTATAACAGAGAAAAGCGTTGAGTTTAAGAATGATCAGGGCGGCTTCATTGGGAAAAAGTATGCTTCTTTTAGGTACGTACTTGATGTTGAAAAGGCAAAAGGGGTACATGACGAATGGGCGTTGGAGCTTGATGTTAATGTAGAAGGCACGCCGACAAGGAAATATAAATAACGGTTTTTAGCGAATATTTTTACGGCGTCGGGCTGAAAGGCCCGGCGCTATGCTTTTTGAAAATATTTCTATATAATCGGTAAAAAATACTTGAAAAATTTCCCCAAATATTGTACAATATATAGTAGATAGTCAAAGTTTTGTCATTTGACGGATTTTGACAAATTTCACTTATGAAAGGAAATAATTATTATGGCTAAGCTCAACAAGAAGAATGTGGAAGATTTGAATGTCAAGGGAAAGCTCGTGCTGGTGCGCGTTGACTTCAATGTTCCGCTTAAGGACGGCAAGATCACCAACGACAACAGAATTACCGCGGCTCTGCCCACTATCAACAAGCTGACGGAGAACGGTGCGAAAGTTGTTCTGTGCTCGCACCTTGGCAAGCCGAAGAACGGTCCCGAGGCTAAGTTCTCGCTCAAGCCCGCTGCCGACAGACTGGCGGAGCTGGTTAAGGCTAAGGTTACCTTCGCTCCCGATGACAACGTTGTAGGCGAAAACGCAAAGAATGCTGTCGCTGCTATGAACGGGGGCGATATCGTAGTTCTCGAGAACACTCGTTTCCGCGGTGCTGACGAGACCAAGAACGGCGAGGGCTTCTCCAAGGAGCTTGCCGATCTCGTAAACGGTGAGATATTCGTTATGGACGCTTTCGGTTCTTCCCACAGAGCGCATGCCTCCACGGTTGGCGTTACCAAGTTTGTCAAGGAGACCGCTGTCGGTTACCTGATGAACAAGGAGATCGAGTTCCTCGGCAATGCCGTTGAGAGCCCCGAGCGCCCGTTCGTTGCGGTACTCGGAGGCGCTAAGGTCGCAGACAAGCTGAACGTTATTTCCAATCTGCTCGAGAAGTGCGATACGCTTATCATCGGCGGCGGTATGGCTTATACGTTCCTCAAGGCTAAGGGTCTCGAAGTAGGTACTTCGCTCGTTGACAATGAGAAGCTCGACTACTGCAAGGATATGATCGCAAAGGCGGAGAAGAACGGCAAGAAGCTGCTCCTGCCCGTTGATACCACAATCGCAAAGGCGTTCCCCGATCCTATTGACGCTGAAATCGAGGTTTCCGTTGTTGACTCCGACAAGATACCCGCTGACATGATGGGTCTCGATATCGGCACAAAGACCATGGAGCTGTTCGCGAACGAGGTCAAGTCCGCTAAGACAGTTGTATGGAACGGTCCGATGGGCGTATTTGAGAACCCCGTGCTTGCAAAGGGTACTATCGCTGTTGCCAAAGGTATGGCGGAGGCTGACGCTACTACGATCATAGGCGGCGGCGACTCGGCGGCGGCTGTCGTACAGCTTGGCTTCTCCGATAAGATGAGCCACATTTCGACAGGCGGCGGCGCTTCTCTGGAATATCTCGAGGGCAAGGGTCTGCCCGGTATCGACGCTATTCAGGACAAGTAACCGAACTATACTGCGCAAAACTCTGTGACAGTTTT
>ERZ778496.455-NODE-455-length-40518-cov-14.626202_pt1 | contig 40518 bp, 38 predicted proteins | sample MGYA00433099_ERZ778496 | MGnify/ENA primary metagenome ERZ778496 (study PRJEB29527, sample SAMN07138962) | mouse gut metagenome | material: feces | host: mouse | place: China:Nanjing | collected 2016-01-25 ...
CTCTTCGGGGCTCTTCTGACACCTTCTTTAAAGGTCGGGTATTCCGGCAGAACGGAATCCAGTTTGATTTCCATTGCTTTTCCGATTTCCGCATTGTTCATTTCACATCGTCTCCTTTACTTTTTTTATGATTTTAGCACCGGGACAGTCTAAAAAACGTCTATTTCCGATAAAGTTCCTGGACGGTATGAAATTTTTTTAGATATTTTAACCGAAATCCCTTCTGCATTTTAGTTTGATAAAGGGAAAATGTACTAATACACCAGAAAGTATTTTGGCTATTTTTGAATCAAAGAAGAAATAGAGAATAAGAAAATACTTTTGATGAACAATAAAGGAAGAATGAATGCATGATAAAGGAGAGAGAACACATGATATCACAGAATTGCCTGCACGATGCCCTGTCCTACGGAAAATGTTTTACAGGTCTTGGACGGCCGGCAGATTACATTCCGGAGCTTGCCCGGGTCAACAAGCACCAGCTTGGTGTCTGCATTGTAAGTCTGGACGGGGAAATTCTAAAAGAGGGGGCTTATGACAGGCCTTTCACTATACAGAGCATTTCCAAACTGGTCTCCCTGATCCTTGCGCTCCATGACAGAGGAGGGGAATATCTTTTTCAGGACAAGGTAGGTGTGGAGCCTACAGGGGACCCCTTTAACTCCATCATAAAACTGGAGACCAGGACACGGCCCTTTAACCCCTTCATCAATGCCGGTGCCATCACAGTGGCAAGCTGTATTGAGGGAAAGGATACGGAGGAGCGATTTGGACGGTTCCTCACCTACATCCGGCATCTGTGCAACAATGATGAAATTTATCTGAATGAGAATGTCTATCTCTCCGAAAAAAGCACAGGGGACCGGAACCGTGCCCTGGCATACTATCTGAAGGCATCCGGCATCTTAGAGGGAGATGTGGAAGAATGCCTGGATTTTTATTTCCGTATGTGTTCTGTGGACGTGACGGCGCTTGATATTGCTAATCTGAGCGCCGTGCTGGCAAATCACGGGACAAATCCTTTTACAGGGGAAAATCTCATTGAACCCTCCTGCGCCAAAGCGCTCCGGGCACTGATGCTCACCTGCGGCATGTACGACGGTTCCGGAAGGTTTGCCATGAAAGTGGGATTTCCGGCCAAAAGCGGCGTGGGCGGAGGAATTGCCGCTGTGGTTGTGGACCGGATGGGAATCGGTGTGTACGGGCCGGCCCTGGATGAGAAAGGAAACAGTATCGGAGGAATAAAAATTCTGGAATATCTGGCGAAAAAGCTGGACTGCAGTCTTTTTTAAGCAGATAAGACCGCACATGCTAAAAACACTCTATAGGTATCATGCCGCATACCTATAGAGTGTTTTTGAACCGTTTTTTTATACCAGGTATTCCTCAATAAAGTGGGATGCAACCGCGCCGTCTGAGGCTGCCGTCACGATCTGCCGCAGGGGTTTTGTCCTCACGTCACCGACTGCAAACACACCGGGCAGGTTGGTTCTGGTTGACTCGTCCGCCTGAATATAACCCTGGCCGTCAAGTTCTGTCTGGCCTTTAAATAGTTCCGTGTCGGGAACCCTGCCAATGGCTGCAAATACACCGTCGCAGGAAATCTCTGACCGCTGTCCTTCAAGATTCTCCACCACAACACCTGTCACCTTTTTATCATGCAGAATTTCTTTTACCTGGCTGTTCCAGATAAATTCCACACTGCTGTTCTTCAGGGGTTCCAGATAAATGTTTGAAGCCCGCAGCGTATCTCTCCTGTGGACCAGATAGACCTTTTTACATATTTTGGAGAGGTACAGGGCATCTGCCGCAGCACTGTTGCCGCCGCCTACTACAACTACGGTCTTATTGCGGTACATCATACCGTCACAGGCGGCACAATACGCAACGCCCCGTCCCCGCAGGGAGGCTTCCTCGGGCAGTCCGATCTCTCTTGGGGAAGCCCCGGTCGCGAGCACTGCTGCCCTTACCTTTACCTGGCCTTTGGATGTGTCGATCACCTTTATATCATTTTTCAAATCTACGGCAGTCACATTTACAAAGGCCGTCTCCGCACCGAAGCGCTCGGCTCCCCGCTGCATCTTCTCTCCAAGTTCAAAGCCGTCAATACCCTCCTCAAATCCGGGGTAGTTGTCAACCATACTGGTGGTTGCCATCTGTCCGCCCGGTGACAATTTTTCCAGTACCAGAACCGAAAGCCCGCTTCTGGCACAGTAGAGAGCCGCCGTATATCCGCCGGGTCCTCCGCCGATAACAGCCACATCATATATGTCTTGTCTCATTTGTATTTCCTCCTGCTGCTTTATATTGAAACCGGGACCTGATCCTGACTTTATTGCTGTTTTTCGGATCATCCGGACTGATTTTATCAGATCACCTGATTGGCCTTCAGCCACTCTTCTATTGCATCCTGGGAGGGAGGGTTGACGACACGGTCTGCTTCTTTTCCGTCTTTAAACAGGATCAGTGTGGGGATAGTGTCTATCCCGTACTGCTGGGCTATTTCCGGAAGTGCGTCGATATCTGCTTTGGACACTGTGACTTTACCGTTAATTTCCGCTTCCAGCCTGTCTACCGCAGGGGCAAGTCTGCGGCAGTAACCGCACCACGGAGCCCAAAAGTCTACAACCACCGGTTTTGGGGATTCTAATACTTCTGTTTGGAATTTTGTTTTTTCGATTGTGTTTACTGACATAATTTATCATCCTTTCGTATTTGGTATCCGAAATGACGGATTTTTTATCTGTATTATTATTGTTTACAGTTTCTATACTGTCACTATATCAGTTACAGTTTCACTTGTCAATAGGCAGCTGTTATTTTTTTGTATTACACCTATGCGGATTCCCGTACATGGCAGCTATCTTTTGTATTCTGCGTTTCATTTCTGTACGGACATGTAATGGCTCTAAACACTCACATTTATCCCCAAAACCAAAAAGGATATTATAGTAATAATCGTTCTCTATAAAAGGGAACCGGACAATGTAATGCTCACTGCCATCCGGAGAGAAGTCTTCATAAGGGCAAAACTCAAGTGCCCTGTCCATCACTGATCTATGGATACGGATTTTTATTTTTGTCTGCATCGTATCCCACATTTCTTCAAAGTCTAAAGTGGGTTTTTGAAAGTCTCTCGGTATAAAAGTTTCCTCCTGCATCTTTAGGTTTGATATGCGGGTCAGTTTGAATAAGCGATAATCCTTTCTTTTATGACAATACCCTTGAAAATACCAATGACTGCTTTTCAATACGAGCTGATATGGTTCGGCTGTTCGTGCAGTCTTATTTCCGTCTTGATCTGCATACGCAAACGCAAGCAGTCTGCTGTCCTGCAATGCTGTTTTGATGATTTCTAAATATGGCTGTATGTTCCTGCTGCCCATCCACGGACTTAGATCAATACATATTTGATTCGCTTTCACTTCAATATCTTTCGCTCTGCCGGCCGGGATAAAGCTCCTGACTTTTGTGAGGGTATGTACCAGTTCATCCCCCCGCACCATGTTGGAGAGGCTGGAAAGCCCCATCAAAAGAGCGGAAAGGTCGGCAGATGAAAAGACATTTTTATCCATCTTGTATCTCTCCATGATCTCAAAACCGCCGCCCACTCCCACTGAAGAGCGTACAGGAATACCCGCCATATTGATAGCGTCTATGTCGCGATAGATCGTGCGGGGTGAAACTTCAAACATATCTGCCAACTCTTGTGCGCCGATGCGCCCTTTATCGAGAAGTATCATGATAATGCTAACAAGTCTGTCAACTTTCATTTAATTTCCGCCTTTCAATTTTTTTAATTCTTGCCATACTGTTGTCAACAATTACATGGTACTATTAAAAAACAAATGGCAACTGTTCCGTTAAATGCACAGACCTACTAAATACGTTACAGCAAACCAATCAATAAAACAATGAAAATGGAGGATATTTATGTTTACGATCTATGTTTACGTTCTTGATACTTTCGCTGACTGGGAAATGGGGTATGCTATTTCAGAATTGAATTCCGGTAGATTTTTCAAAAAGGACGCGCCGCGTATATCACTCAAAACGGTCAGTTATTCTAAAGGACCCATCCGTTCAATGGGCGGGTTGACAATAGTGCCCGATTGCCTGATTGATGATATTGTTGTGAGTGAAACAAGTGTGCTGCTCTTACCGGGCGCAGATACATGGAACGACCGAAAGCATGCTGCTATCCTGGAAAAAGCAAGTGCATTTCTCGCTTTAGGAGCTGCAGTAGGTGCAATCTGCGGGGCTGTCACGGCGCTTGCCGATTTTGGGCTGTTGGATCAGCGTCCGCACACCAGTAACGGACCGGGATTTCTCGAAATGTTTTGTCCCAATTATAAAGGGCAGGACTTTTATATCGACAAACCGTCTGTAGCCGACAATAATCTTATTACTGCTGGCTGCACCGGGGCTTTATTGTGGGCAAAACAAATCATGGAATATTTAGATGTCTTTCAGGCAGATACACTGGACTCTTGGTATGCATATTTTAGTACCGGTGCATCGGAACATTTCTTTGCCCTCATGCAGACTTTGCCGTCCTGCCATGGAGACTGACGCTCCTTTTCCATGAGCAGAGAATAAGAAGCGCCGCCTGTGGTTTCTGCTTAGGCGGCGCTGCTCATAGGTTAACGGCTGCAATTCACTTTTGTACCGGATGAACCGCTGCCCTTCTTTTTTATTGCGGCTAAGTCTGACCTCTCATAACGGTTATGCCCCTGCAGCTGCTTCTTGTAATTCCAACACCTGACAGCATCCTCCAGAGATTTTCCCTGATTATCCGCAAAAAAATCCCTGATATAGGTATTATACTCAAACTGCTTATCTATCTTTGTTTTCCCTTTTTTCTTATCTTCAAGGATCTGATAATAAGCCGCGATTGCGTCTTTGTAAGTCTTCCCCGAATTGTCTTTCAGCCATTTTTGAAAAGCCACAGAAAAAGAAAAGCTGTTCCCGATATGCGCTTTGAAAAAAGCCCTGTGCTGTTCCGAACAGATAAAATCCGTCTCAATTTTCATATCTTCGCTGATACGAATATGGGAAACAGATGCCGCCTTTCTCTTTACCTTTTTAGCAGACAGCACCTCACCCGTATCAAGAAAATGTGCGATCCTGTCTGTCAGCTCAATTTTCCCACCAGAAACAGGAAGACCATTTTTTCTGCAAAAGTCTGTCAGCTCCTCTTTCAGATAATAAAAATCACGAAATGCTCTGCTGTCTGTATTTTTGTCTAATACCGGCCTGTGGGTCACGCTCCCATTCCCCATGCTTCCGCCTCCTTTAATACTAATGTCCGGATAAACGGATGGTTTTGAGGGCAGACCAAAAACATAAAAGCACTGCTTCGGCACTTCTGATAATGCTCGCCCTTCAGCCAAAAGTCATACCCCATAGAACATTTTGGATTACAGGCATCCGGATCCGCCATACGCTTACAAATAGGGGCTTTCTCAACCACGTGTATCATTTCATCCGGCAATGTTTCCAGCACCTCTTCATACCGGTTCACATGGACTCCATAAATCCGCACAAGCATCCCTTTCCTCCGAAACACATAATTTGCAATCGTTCTCTTGTTATATATGTAAGAAACCATATAACCGCTTTTTGCAGTTTTAATCTCAATCTTACAGCCAAGTCCAATTAAGCTTTCATGTAAATCTCTTACAAAATCCTGATTCTCAGCCGCCACAGAAGCAATAAACTCATTAAAATCTATCTTCTTATCCATCACAATAAATTCCTCTCTATTTTTCTCTCACTGCAACCCAGACTTCCACATGCCCGTCTGCTCCATAATATTCAATATCCGGCGCTCCCGCTTTCATCCTGCCTGTGATATAGCCCTTATTTAACGGTCTGTATTTGGATTTCGGAAGCCATTTCGTGATTGCCTGAGCTTCCGTTTTCCCTATGGTTTCCTTGGTACACGGAAACACTGCCCAGGTCATATCCGGCACAGTATATTCGGCAAGTTCACCCTGGGCGTCACAGTCACTGGCTATAGCTATAATATACTCAAATTTTCTGGGATCCGCAACATCTGTATTATATATATTGATTCCAAATAATCCGCAAGGCTCCTGATACCCCAACTCCATGAAAACTTTTTCAAAACCGGCCTCTTTCATTTTAGCCCAATGCAGTGGAATGGCTTTTCTGCCCTCCCCTTTCCGGTTTGTTGTCCGGAGCCGATACCCGACAACACGAAAACTCTCCTTTTTTTCTATACGAAACGGTAACTCCATGTTATGATCCTCCCTGTTTTATCTATTTCTTTCCTTATGCCCGTCAATAACCGGTATCCATATCTGGCTCAGATACTCCTTATCATAAGCATTACCCGTGCTATACCATTCCAGTTCCGGACAATCCGCATGGTCAAACGGATATCTCACCAACCACTCTTCCTGCAGATATTTCCACCCACTCTGAATCGCCTGGGGAACAGCCCCCCTGCAGTCAAAGACTGCCCATGTAGTTTCAGGAATCCGGATTTCACCATATCCTTCCGGCAAGGCCCCCTCTGCAGCCACCATAATAGAATATTCTATCTCCCCTGCGCTGCTCTCCCCATTGCGGTACAAACCAAATAAACCTCCCGGTTTTCCTATATCTATAGAAATCAATTTTGAAAAAACACCGGACTTTTGACAATCACTCCAAAACTCCGGTATCTTTGAACCCTGTTGCCCATGGGCGCACCAAACACTCTTTCCTATTAACCTGAACCCCGGCTTTTGTTCCAGTTTCCAGGAATATCGCTGCCTCTCCCAAATCTGCATTTTCGGCACCACCCGCAGTTTGGCATTTCCGCTTCGGGCTTCCTTTGGCGTCATCCCATGAAATTGCTGAAACGCCTTTGTAAAAGACGTCGGTGAATCATACCCATATTGATAGCTGATATCAACCACTCTCTGATCCGTACTTTTTAAATCATAACCCGCTAAAGTAAGTTTTCTGGAACGGACATACTCTGAAAAACTGATACCTTTCATATAAGAAAACACCTTCAGAAAAAAATCAAAAGAACAGCCTGCGATCACTGAAACTTCCTGGTGATCAATGGGTTCCTGTTTCCGCTGCAGATGATTTTCCACATAATCAATAATCAACTGCAATTTTTCATCCCACTCCATATTTCTGCCCCTTTCCTCCTGTCTTCCTCTCATTATACCCGATACGGCAGAATATTTCCTCTTATTTTACGCACCGTTTGGATAGCACCTAAAAACACATTTTATCATTCATCCCCATCCAATTCAGCAGGAGAACATTTCCAGTTGGTTTAGTTAAGCCGAAAAAGGGGGAAATGATTATCACTGCTACAATGGCGCGGAGCTTTTACTTATGCAATAGATAGAATCTATGAAGACCGTCGGTTTATCCTTAAATGAAACCGGCATAATACTCCATGATACAATATAACATACAGAGAAATGCCTCAGACAATACAGTCATTAGATATCAAGTCATGCCCAAATGATATGAAGCAAGCTGATGAAATAATAAAAGCATTCCACGCACACAAGGTACAGTTCCCGTCTCCTGGAACAAGAAAAGAGAATGAACAAAAGGAATGCTAAGGAAAAGAATTTCTTTGACAGGACATTCAGCAAACATAAAGACAGGAATATTTTAAATTACGCCTGTCATATAGAGCAGCATTTATACATATTGTCACAGCAGTGCTGCATCCGGTCTAGTTTCTAACCGGATGCAGCACTCGAGTGTGTCTGAAAATTGCTTTCGGAAAGCGAAAGCTGTTTTTAGACACGCTCTAGGATAATACAGCATATCTCCGCGGCCAGTGAAAACCAGGAAGGGGATGGGAAAGGGGCGGGGGAAGGCTATGCCCGCAGTTCCGTCCGCCCGCAGTTCCCTAGATTTCCACCAAAACTCCACACTCCCTCACCACATCCAATATCTCCCCCTCCAAGATCAACCTCTTCACCTCTTCCATATAAGGCTCCAACGCCTCATCCTCCTTCAAACAAGGCATAACCTCCCGAATCTTCCCATAAACCGCCTCAATAGCCGGCGAAGACTGTCCGGCAGGATAAAACTCCTTCGCCTGCGCCGCGCAGATCAACTCGATCGCCAGCACATACCTGGCAGTCTCCACCGCGTCACATGCCTTCCTTGCCGCATTATACCCCATATTCACATAATCCTCCTGATTTGCACAAGTAGGCACATTATCCACCACCGCAGGATGAGCCAAAAGCCGCATCTCCCCCGAAAGCCCCGCTGCCGTATACTGGATCATCATCAGCCCATCATTAAAATCAGCACTGGCATTCAAAAACGGCGGCAGTTCACTGAGATGCCTGTTCACCAGACGGTCCGTGCGGCGTTCCGCCATTTTCACCATATCCGCAAGCGCAATACAAAGAAAATCAGATGCCATTCCCAGATAGGTACCATCCGCATTACATCCCATAAGCGCCTCCGCCCCATTCTCCCCCTCAAAAATAAGGGGATTATCCACAGAAGAATTCAGCTCAATCTCAATGGATTCCAAACCATCCTTCAACACCTTTTTCACCGCGCCGTGGAGCTGAGGCATACACCGCAGGGACAAAGCATCCTGTACCCGGTAATCCCTGTACTTCTCCGCGATCTGACTGCCGGACAAAATATTTCTGATATTCTCAGCCGTCTGCATCTGTCCCGGATGGGGTCTGGCCTGCATAAGCCTTTCATCCATGGCTTTCAGCGTACCTTTCAGCATTTCCAGGGAAAATGCCCCTGCCACATCCGCTGTTTTCGCAAGGATGATACTATCAGAATAGGCCAGACAGGCCAGCGCTGTCACAGATGTGGTTCCCGATACAAGAGTCAGCCCCTCCTTTGAGCCAAGAACTGCCGGCTTTAACCCCGCACGCCTTAGTGCCTCCGCACCTGTCAGAAGATTTCCCTCATACCAGGCTTTTCCTTCCCCGATCAGCACCATTCCGATATGGGCTTCCAAACCAATATAACCTACAGAGCCATGTTTCGGAACCCTGGGCGTGATGTTCCTGTTCAGCAGCTCTTTCAAAAGCTCCAGGGTTTCCAGGCGAAATCCGGTGTGCCCGCTTCCAAAATGCAGGAGCATGACAAACATCATGGCTCTGACCCCCTCCTCCGAGAGAGGTTCCCCTACAGAGACTGTGTGGGCCAGGATATGATTCCTCTGGATTTTAACCCGCTCCTCCTCAGGAATAAATTTTCGGCAGTTATCCCCCAGGCCTGTCGTAATGCCGTAAATAGCTTTTCCTTCACGGCTGAAACGCTCCACATGTTCCCTGCAGGCCTTCACTCTCTTTTTATATTCTTCTGAAAACTCCACTTTTGCGCCGTACCTGGCTACAGACACTACCTGCTCCAGCGAATTTTCTCCTCCTAAAGTAACAAGATCCATAGATACCTCCATTTGCCAAGAGGCGCACGCAGGGCAAAACCACTGCGTGCGCTCCTCAGTTCAGCTTTTTATTGTTTTCATATCCCCCTTCCAGGGACACACTCATTATTTTCAGTCTCCGGTAAACATCTTCCTCCACCTCTGCCTCATGGGACGGCATCTGGCTTACGGGTCTGCTTCCGAATATCTCACCGGGAACAAACACCTGGCCGCCGGGTTTCATAGGCGGACAATTCCGCACATCCCCTGCCAGGCCGTCCACTTCCTCCGTAAAAGCATCAAGAGTCGTAAACATCTCCGGCGAAAATGCCACAAACAGATATCCCAGGTCATATTCATCCCCGGCATGATACCCCATTTTTGCTCCCACAAAAGCACCTGTCATCACTTCCAGCGCATAACAGAGCGCATAACCCTTTGGTCCGCCAAAAGGCACTCCTGCTTCTGCTTTCTCCGGGTCTGTGGTAAAATTCCCCTCCCCGTCTATAAAACAGTTATCCGGAAGGGGCCGGTTCTCCACAATGGACTGCCGGACTTCGCCCCATACCTTCTGGGAAGTGGCAAAATCAAAAATATAAGGCTTTCCTCTTTTGCTGGGGAAGGAGAAACAAAGGGGATTGGTACCGAACATGGCCTTCGCCCCTCCGAAGGGAGCCACGCAGGCCGGACCTCCGTTGTTGGTGATCATACCCACAAGCCCCTCCTCAGAAATTTTTCTGGCATAGGGCGTGATCCTGGAATAGCGCCCCACATTTTTCAGGGCTGTGATCCCCACACCGTGTTCTTTTGCCGCAGCAATTGCCAGATTGGTGGAGTACAGGGCCGCAATATGCCCCAGTTCTCCGTTACCGTCCACCTGGGCATAACAGCCTTTCTGCTTGATCAGCTTCATGTCTCCGCTTCTTCTGGAAAGACCTGCATCCACAGTCAGGAATTTTGACAGGCCATGGGTTCTGTGCCCCTCCAGTTCGGATTCCAGATAATCGGAGATCATAAATTCCGCATATTCCCCTGTAATGCCCCTTAGTGCCAAAGCTTTGTGCATCAGCTCTTTTATTTCTTCTATTTTTACTGTAACACCCATAAATTTTTATCCTCTCGTAACGGTTCAGTACCTTCACAGTTACGAGCAAAATCCATGCAGAATCGTCTTTGTCGATGGGATTTTTGCCCGGCTGCTGAATCGTTACATCCTCTCTATAGTATTGCCAAAAGCTCATCCAGCATCTGGGTCTGCCGTTTATCATATACAGGCAGGCAGTACCCATCCAGGCGCTCTCTTACCAGTTCCTGGGCCTTTAAGATGACAGAGGGCATACCCAGCTGCTTCCAGTTATGGTATATCTCACTGTTGAACAGCCTGGGATGAAATAATTCTTTTTGATACAGCTCCAGGGTCTCATCCTCCAGCATATAGGTCCCCCCTGGCCCTACCCTTCTGATCATGTCCATATGGATGGACTCCTCTGTTATATAATCACGGTTTTCCACTGAGAATCTGGCTTCCAGCATCTCTTCATCCAGCACATATTTTTCCAGGCTGAACACATTCAGACAATCCATCTCCCCAAATGCATGGAAAATAAAATCCGTATCGCAGTCAAAGGTGGTCATCAGGGACACAGCCGTCTCGGCGCCGTCCTGCCAATCAAGCTGCTTTGCGCCTGAGAGGGAGCCGCCCACCCTGGAGGGAATGCCGTAAAAGTCAGCCATCGCCTTTGCATACTGCATGAAGACCGCAACCTCCGGCCCCCAGGAGATGGGAACTGCCTTTCTCATGTCTGCGCTGTAGGTCACATTGCCGTAGACCACCGGAACGCCGGGATTTACCACCTGAGTCATGAGAATGCCTGCCAGTACCTCCGCGTTGTTCTGCACCACAGTCCCGCCCACCGTGATGGGGCTGGTCATCCCCGGTGCGGAGCAGCAGGTGATCACAACCGGCTGGTTCCTTTTTACATAAGCCAGGGTAGCTGCCACGTCCTCCCTGCTGTACCTGAGGGGGGAACTTACATTTTCCACGCCTATCGTAAAATATTCCCCCATCTCTCCGTAAAAGTCCCTAATGAACTCAATGGATTCCGCTGCGCTCTTTCCTGTCTCACAGGATGCGATCAGCGGCTTTTTGGAATATTTCAGGCTCAGGACGGTCTTTAACAGTTCCACCTTGCCATCCGGAAGCCCTGAGGCATAGATACCCGGCACGCAGCACAGATTCACCAGACGGCTTGTCTCGTCCATTTTCGTGGCATCAATATAATCTTTTACCGTGGGGGTACATATCTCCCCGTCTCTCAATATGGTCATGGCACCTGAAGCGGTGGAAACAGCCTTGCCTCCATCCCCTATTTTCAGGCTGGCAAAGGGCGTCTCTATGGTAAAGCTGGGCTTCAGGCCTTTCAATATTTCCTCTGTGAAAGAGCGTTCAAAATAAACCCTCTGTCCCTCCACACGGATTCCTCTCTTTTTGAATACCTCCAGAATTTCACGGTGTTCAAAATTCACGCCCACACTCTCCAGAATTTCCAGAGACTTCTCATGAATCATCTGCACTTCTGAATCTTTTATCTTCTTCACAAGCATAGCAGGTTCTTCCTCTCTTCCTATGCCGGCTCTGCCATGGTCCCGGCCTTCAATTTATAACACATGTTCTTACTGCAAAGATGCCTTCAGGATCTCCAGCGTACCTTTTGTTCCGTCAAGTCTTACAAAATCCCCGGTTTTCACCCGGACACACGGGTCATCCTCTTTTGAAAAATCCACCACTGTGGGAATCTGCATAACAGCGCTGGCAACCCCCGCACTGCTGTCTATTTTGGAAAATGCCCATCCCCTGGGCGCAGAGCCGGCGGCTCTTGCTGCCCCGAAATAGCAGGACCATCCGTTGGATCCCTTACTGCCCGGCATGATCAGAATGGTATCCTTTATACTTTTCCCTTTATTGATGTTCTCATAATCCTTTATCACACCTGTTTCCGGGTCGATGCCGCCCCATCCTGTGATACTGTCCGCGCACACCAATGCTTTGCCTTCCACAATGCCCGGTATCACACCTCTGCCCTGCAGCACTATTTTTTCCACCGGTATTCCTCCTTCCAAACGCCGGATACTGCTGCGTCTATGCAGCGGTATTTATCCGTATAATAGACACGTTCGGCGCAGCCCTCTGAGCGCACGCTTCCGGACTGTTTCAGACTGTCATAGACCTGCCCTTTGTAGCGCTTTAAGAAACAGTCTCCTATGGTGACCGGACAGGTACTTGTCTGTATGGTTCCTCCTGCATCTTCGATCATCTTCGTATATCCGTTTAAATCCGCCATGGCCTTGATGGGATATACGGTCCATATCATAAATCTTACACCATCGTGTATCTTTTTGCCACAAATATAATCCGCTGCCTCTTTAATCTGATGGATATCATAATGAGGGCAGCCCAGGCTGACCAGATCCACAGAGCCTCCTTCTGTCTCACACAGAGGCTCATAAGCGGAACAGATATCCTGCTGCGTCAGCGTAAATTCCTCCTGCACCTCGTGTCCCATAAAAGCCTCCTCAAGGGTATTGGCTTCCGGGGTGATCCCCACAATATGGCACATCCTGCAGTTGGTGGTAATGGCAAGGGCAGTAAAAAAACTTTTCAGCTTTACAAAATCCACACCCTCAAAATTGCCGGTAAGGACCGGTGTGCAGCCGGTCAGCGGCAGCCGTTTTCCCATGGCTTTTCCCAGCAACTCCCATTCAACAGGGGAGTCAAGGTCCGCCTCCACATGGATCAAATGGGTTCCATAACGGTTTTCCTTCACATGGTATCCCCAGTAAGGTGTCCTGCCGCAGATGGCTGACCAGAAAGCCGCTTCGATCCCATCTGCATTGCAGCACGCTCCCCATATGGAATTGCCCATGATGGTAACCCCTGACTCTGTGGTCACAAAATGCTCCCCGCGCACAGGCAGCCACCCCATCAGATAAGGGGAACAGGAACCGGCTATGGTAACACCTGCTTTTCTGGACTCCTCCAGATAGTAATTGTTCTTATCAAAATCCTCTTTGGGCTGGTTGAAAATCTCATGATCATACTGGTCGCTGGCAGCCACGCAGGACTGTACATAGCAGTCCTTGTCCACACGGTCAAAGACGATCCGCTCATCACGGGCCAGGTTCATCCTGGAAAATACCTCATGGAAATCTTTGCTTTTACAGACTCCAAGATATGTATGGCTCCCGCAGAACACAGTGGCCTTTGTCACTTTACAGAGTCTTTCCGCCCCCAGAACCCGGGCATACTGCACGATATTTTCCAGAGCTGTCCGGCGAAGTTTTCCCTGTTTTCCGTCCAGGATCTCCTGCTCTTCTTCTGTCAAATGAATCACTTGCTCTCCTCCGTTTCCTCCAGGATCTCAATGATCCCCTGGTCTGCATCCACTACGATCCGGTCCCCCTCCTTCACGGTCTCATAAAATGCAGGGTCCACTCTGTCCACCATAGGCACCTCCATAATGATGGCACTGGACACCAGCACCGTTTCCGGATGCTCAATGATCATGGCTGCCGGTGAATTTTCCCTCTGGTTTAACTGATAGAGGCCATCTGCCTGCACCACGGAGCTGCCCTTTCCGCCAGGAAAAATCAGTGCCTTATGAGCAATGGATCTTCCCTCCAGATCATGGGCCTTCTCTATGACAGTGCCTGTGGCAGGGTCTATCAGATAGAACATGATATGGTCCTTTGATACAATGGCCTGCGCCTCCGCACGGCCCTCAGAAATCTTATGGCATGTAAATATTTTTCCCATATTATCTTACCTCCCCGGTGAGTGCTGCTTCAATACATGTGTCAAGGTCCCGGATCACAAAATGAATGCCTCTCCTCTGGGGATAGTAAGCACATTTCGGTGATTCCGTGATTCCGACTTTGCCTGTCAAATGCCTCCAGCAGGGCTGGTCCGGGCAGCTGTCAGGCACGATAAAACCGCCTGCGTCTGTTATGATCCGGTCAAATCCCATGCGTACTGCCATCTCTTTTACGTGGCTGGATGTGAGGATCCACATCTCTTTTTTAAGCTTCTTTCCTTCCAGTTTTTCCGCTATGTATTTTACTTCCTCCAGTGTAAAATGAGGGCATCCAAACATGGCAAAATCAATTGTCCTGCTGCCTTCCAGAGAGATTTCTTTTAAAATTGCTTCTTTATCCTCATTGGTGATCACCACCGTTCTCTTTGGCGCCTTACCTCCAAGAGCGGTCCCCAGGTCAGGGGCTTCCGGGGTAACTCCCACAATATGGTACATGCCGTAAGCGCCTGATGTATTAAGCTGGGCACCCAGATTTCTCAGCGCCTCCTTCGTGATGGTTTCCTTCGGAAAGCCGGTAAATACAGGAATGCCCTCCCCGATCTTCTTACCCAGCATACCGATGATATGGTAGTCAAAATCATTCTTCACATCTGCCTGTATCTCCACCAGGATATCACCTTTTCTGTTCTCGTCCAGCAAAAGCCCGTACTCCGGCACACAGCCTGTGATGGCTGCACAGAGGGCACTGTTAGCCCCCTCCCGGTTGGTCCTGGCTCCCCACACCGCGTTGGCATAAGGTGTGGCGCTGGATTCCGAGAAGGCGATCACCTCCCGGTAATTCGGTACATTTGTGTCAATATAGGGGGTACAGTTATAGGAAAGCTGTGCTCCCAGTGCTTTGTAGGCATTGTGTGTTCTCTGCATCAGATCCGCATATTCCGGTGCCACCATGTCCCTGTTTTTGAAAAATTCCAGGCAGAAGCCGGGATTGACTGTGGGGATTACCCTGCATTTCGCGCCGCCTGCAAGCATCTTCTCTGCAAACCACAGGTCTGCCTCCTGATTTGACAGGGCAACATGTGCCCTGGTGATGGGAACCATCCTTTCAGCGCCGAAAGACTCGCCGATTGCCGCCTGTATTTTCATGGCATAGGCTGCTCCCTTTCCATATTTTCCATCCAGCATGTCCTGCTGGTGCTGTGTCAACTGCATGTATGATCCTCCTCTGTTTTTTTATTTATCCAGTACTGTCCGGGCACTTTTTAAAAGCCCGCCGTCATGGATCCAGTCTTTGAGTTTCTCCAGGCAGGGGTATATATAAATATCCTCCTCCATGACAGGGACCAGGTCTTTCATTGCCTCCAGTACAGCCCCGGTTCCCTCTCCCCTTGCCAGGGATGCGTCCACAAACTGCTGTGCCTGGTAAGCGGAGAGCAGTTCGATCGCCAGGACATACTCGAATTTTTCTGCTACACTAAGCGCTTTTTTACAGGCATTGTATCCCATGGATACATAGTCTTCCTGATTGGCACTTGTGGTCACACTGTCCACGGAAGCCGGAGTGGACAGGATCTTCATATCATTCAGAAGCCCTGCCTGTGTATACTGGGGTATCATAAGGCCGGAATTCAGGCCAGGTTTTTTGATCAGGAAGTAAGGATGTTCCGACAGTTTTTCATCCAGGAAGCGCACATTTCTGCGCTCCGACATTTTCGCCGCCGCTGTGGCTGCAATACAGGCGGAATCCATCTCGATCCCCACATAGGAGGCATCCGGATTTCCGTTGGAAAACACCTGCGGGTCATCAGGCTCCCCACATACTATGGGATTATCCGCACATCCGTTGATCTCCACCTCAATTGCCGCCCAGGCATCCCGCAGGGTCTTCTTCACCGCGCCGTGAAGCTGCGGGATACACCGCAGTGACAAGGGATCCTGCACATGGGTACCCTCTGCCTTCTTTATCACCTGGGAACCACGGAGCATCTGCTTGATAAGGGCAGCCGTCTCCAAAAGTTCTTTCTGGGGGCGGCAGTTGAGCACTCTGTCATCGTAGGCCCGCAGTAGCCCGTTCAGCATCTCAAAAGACATGGCTGCCACCACGTCAGCAGATTCCACTGCTTTCAGCAGATCGTAAATACCCATAGCTGCCAGGGCCGTAGGGGAGGAAGTCCCGTTCAGAAGCGCAAGCCCTTCCTTGTAGCTGGGTGCCAACGGCTCCATGCCGGCCTTCCTAAGTGCGGTCCTGCTGTCAGACAGCTCCCCCCGGTAATACATCCTTCCCTCTCCGATCAAAGCTGCCGCAATATGTCCCTCCGCGCACAGATATCCCACCGAACCTTCCCGTGGCGTGCAGGGTATGAGATTCTTATTCAAAAAGTCCCGGTAATGCTCCAAAAGCTCCATCCGCACACCGCTCATACCCATGCCAAGGCTCTGTAAAACCATCAGGATAATGGCCCTTACCTCTTCCTCTTTGAAAGGCTCCCCCACACTGGTGGAATGGGTCAGGATAATATTACGCTGTAATTTTTCCGCGTCCTCTTTTCCTATGGTCTTTGTGACCAAGGCCCCAAAACCTGTGGTTGTGCCATAGACTACCCGCTCCTCCTCCACGCATGTCTCCACAATTTTTCTGGATCTCTCTACCCGCTGCCTGTATTCCGGGGAAAAATCCACCTCCGCATGAAAACGCACCACTGCCATAAATTCCTCTATGGTCAGTTTCCTGCCTAAAACTACTTTTGTCATTTTTTCTTCCTTCATCTGGTTTCCCCCTTTAAAAGTTTCTGCACACTACATTTCCGTCTGCCGCTATAGGCATGTATCTGGCTTTTGTCCCCTCCACCATGTCCCCATAGATGGCAATGTAAAACGGACGGTAAACCTTGCGCTCCTCAACCGGCTTTATGGCTAAATTCCTGCCCACATGGCGTCTCACCATCCGGCCTGCCATAATGGCGCCGCAGTCCGTGAGCCTCTTATCTTCATAATATGTGGGCTGGATATCATTTTCTTCCACATCCTTTACTTCTGTTGCTATATCGTCCTCCACATAGGAGGCACTGCAGGTGGTGGCTTCCACCATCACACGGATTTTTTGTCTGTCCTCGTCATTTTTCTTCTTGATGGTCTTGACAATAATGTTGTCTTTGTACGTCATTTCATATGTAATATAACGGCTTTCCAGATACATAATACGGAGGTTGATTTTCTTACTTCCAAACAGGGCGCGCACGATGGGATTTTTCCCACCTTTTGCAATTCTGAGAGCTTCCTCCTCTTTCATCTTTACAGGAAAACATTCTATTTTCATTTACCTATACCTCCTTACAAACCTTATCCTCTGCCGGACTGCCTGCCGCTTTGTGACCGGAACTTCCCATACAGCCATATGTGCCGTCTCTTCTCTTTTTTTCTGCACAGGACTTTGCAGTTGAAATGCCGCGCTGCCCTGTGCTGCGATCTCTTTATTTTTTCTTTTTCTTGTCACTGCCTTTTTTGCCGGTGGCAAATGAAACAACTTCTGTACAATATTTCAGGAAAACGCCCACGGTTATAAGAATGGCGATTCCCGGAGCCATGATACCGATAATAAAATCCACACTGTTCAGCATTCCATATCCATAAATACATGCCAGCACAATATAGAGGAGCACCAAAGCGCCGTCCACGCCCAGCCATTCCACTTTCAGCTCTGATTTTTCCTGTTCTGTCAGTTCACTTGTCTTTTCTTTGGGATCTTTCATCTCTGCTTCCTCCTTACATTCCTTTCAGTCTGCGTTCTGCGTTCAAATCCTTACCAAAGCGGTTTCCAATGAGGAAGGCCACAAAGGAGAGGGGCAGACCGATGAGAACCGGGTCAATGGTTACGCCTGATATGGTAACAGGCCATACATACTGGAATATGATCCAGGTAACACCACCTACAAGCATACTGGCAACACCTGCCACATTCGTCTTTCTGCCGTCAAACATCAGGGCCGCAATGATCGGCACAAACAACAGCGTCATACTGATACTGCTCAAAAACAGGAACGCGTCATACACGCGGTCAAATCGGAATGCGGTAAAGAGACCGATAATACCGAAAATAACTGCTGCCACTCTTGTGATCGTAATGCTGACCTTATCCTTCAGCTTTTTGTCTCCTCTGAGCATGTAAATAATATCATTAGAGATGATCTCTCCGCCAATCAGGTAATAACTGTCCAGCGTGGAGATGATGGCTCCCAGAATACCTACCACAAACAAGCCTCTTGCCACAACAGGCAGATACTCGATCACGGTAGCCACATAGGTAACTTCCGGCTGCACAGCCAGTGCTGTGTCACGGACGCGGATAATGGTCCCTGTCATAATGGTGACCACGTCGAAGGACAGCCAGATGGAAAAACATAAAAGCATGGCTCTTTTGCCTGTTTTCGGAGAGTTGGCTGCTGCAAATCTCTGATAAAACGCAGGGTCCTTATACAGGTTGATACAGAGAATGATCAGAATAGCAGCCTGCGGAACAGGAATTCCGCCGAACGCAGTGAGCATCTCCGGAGCCGGACCGCTCAGGGCCGCTTTGATGCCTTCCAGTCCGCCCACGCTGAAAAACAGTTTTGGGAATGCGGAGGATACACAGGTAACCATCAGGAAAAAGAAGATCATATCCGTCACAGCTACCCCCATTAAGCCGCCCAGACAGGTGACTACAATGGAAATGGCAACTACAATGGCTGCCACCATGATTTTATCCGCATGCCAGGCACCTTCGCCTACATATCCCACTGCTGCGATCTCACCGATCGACAGACAGGTGATCACAATAACGATCGCGCCCAGGACAGCCGCAAATTTTCCGTAATGCACCCGCAGAAGGTCAGGGATGGTTCCCTTTGCCTTCACGGAAATTCTGGGTGCCACCCACAGGGCCAGGGGAAAACGCACCGCATGGGCACCGATCGACCAGATAAAAAATCCTGCAAAACCCATGGTTGTGGAATAGCCTACGGTTCCCACAACACCTGCGCCGCCGTACCAGGATGCCATCAGGGTACCCACCACCAAAGACCAGGGCAGAGCCCGGTTTGCTTTGTAAAAACTGTCCATATCCTGTGAGGTCTTGGAAAAATAATATCCTACTGCCAGAATACCGATGAAACAGATCACGACTACTATGTTGTCAATAATGGTCATAAAAACAACCTCCCTCTTCTTTTGCTTTTCCTTTTGTCATCATACGGCTTTGCCGTATGCCTTTTCCCCGTTACAGGTCAAATCCCTCCAGAGCCTTCTCAAGCACAGCACTCTGCTTCGCCGTGAACTTTGGCGGTGTGTATTCTCTCAGGCGTTTTTCCACCCGTTCTTTTGCTTTTTGTTCTACGGAGACTCTTCCGTTCCGCTCCCAATCCGCATAATTTTCCAGACTGTAAAGCTCCGGATAATATATCTCTGTCCGGTAGCGCAGGATCGTCTCCTCCTCTGCCAGGTAATTTCCTCCCGGCCCTACCTCCGAGATGGTTTCCAGATCCATATCTTCATCTGAGAAAATGTCAATACTCTCCACAGATTTTCTGGCAGCCATTATCTGTTCATCCAGCACATATTTCTCAAAGCTGAATACATTCAGGCCATCCATCTCCCCGAAGGAATGGAAAATAAAGTCTGCCTTTACATCCAGGCTGGTCATAAGGGACATGGCTGTCTCCGCGCCGTTCTGGTAATCCAGCTCTTTCCCCATAGACAGGGAACCGCCGGTGCGGCAGGGAATGTGATAGTAGTCTGCCATAGCCTTTGCATACTGGATAAACACTGCTTCCTCACAGCCCCAGGAAACAGGCATGGCCTTTCTCATATTGGAGACATAGGTGGTATTTCCGTAGACAACCGGCGCCCCCGGATTCACAAGCTGGGTCATGATGACACCTGCCAGCACCTCCGCGTTGTTCTGGACAATGGTGCCGCCCAGTGTTACAGGGCTTGTCATGCCCGGTATGGCGCAGCAGGCAATTACCACAGGAAGATTTCTTTTTGTATAGGCAAGCTGTCCTTCTATGTCATCCTTGGCATAGCGCATGGGCGAAATAACATTTCCCACGCCTATGGTGTAATACCCCTCGTCCGTATCGTAAAAATCACGTGCAAGCTGTATGGTCTCCTCTGCGTCCGTCTTACCGAAGCAGGACATGATGACAGGATGAGTGGAATATTTCAGGGTAAGCGCCCCTTTGATCACCTCTGCCCTCTCCTTTGGAAATGCCGGTATATAGGTCAGCGGAGAGCTGGACAGGTTGATCATATTGCTGGACGCATCCAGCTTACGGATATTCACATAGTCCTCCGGTGTGGGGTCATAGACTTTATTGTCCCTCAGGATTTTCCTGGACCCTGATGCGGAACAAATGGCCTGTCCCCCCTCACCGATCTTCAGTTCCTCAAAAGGTGTCTTCATCACAAAGCTGGCCGGTGCTGTGGACAGTGCACGCTCCACTGTTTCTTTGTCAAAATACACCCGGTTCCCCTCTGTGCGTAACCCCTGTTTCCTGTACAGTTCCAAAAGCTCAGGGTGCTCAAAATCCACACCTACATGCTCCAGCAGATACAGAGTCTTTTCATGAATAGTCTCCAGTTCCGTTTGTTTTATCTGATTTATTAACATATGCCATCCTCCGTTTACAGTTTTACAATGGCTCCCACTTCAATCTTCATGCCTCCCCAGAGCTCAAGGGCAACACCGCATCTTGCAGGAGGACATTCCGTGCCGAAAAATTCTGTGTATATTTCATTCATGGCATCAAAATCCTTCATTGTGGATAAGAACACATCGCATTTCACCACATCCTCCAGAGTTGCCCCCATCTCCTCCACCAGCAGTTTCAGGTTGCCAAGAGCTGCTCTTGTTTCCTCCTGGATGGTTCCGTGAATAATGTCTCCTGTCTCAGGGTCAAGGGCTATCTGTCCTGAGACAAAGGCAAAACCGCCTGCAATGGCAGCCTCAGCCACAGGGCCTCCGAACACTTTCATTCCCCTTGGGGTAAATACTTCTTTCTTCATTTTTGCTGTAACTCCTTTCCATTTTCGTCATCTGACGGATACTCTATTTGTACCAGCAATTCGTCGGAAAACCGTCTGCTGTCCAATACTATTTTCAAAAATCTGCCCATTTCCTGCTTTTTATAAAAAAACAGATACGGAGATCTCTCACCGCATCTGTCCCTAATTTTCCATCATTTTCAGTTCTTCCCATAAAAAACTACTGTCTAATTTCTTAGCTGTCCGGTCCGCAAGCTCCCGGCAGCGTTTTCCCTCTTCCGGTCTGCCTTCCGCCTCTGCGATCAGCGCGCAGCACAGATCCGTCTTGGCCTCCCCCCACAGGGAACCGGCCTGCATAAAACAGGAACGTGCTTTCTCGGCAAATGCATTTGCCCCCTTCAAATCTCCCATCCGGCACAGCACAAGACTCATATCTGAGTAGAATACCCCCGCCTCACCGGATACCATATATTTCTCTCCGATTTCCACTGCTCTTTTTAAACAGCCGCTGGCCATATCCCACTTCTTTTGCCTGATATAACAGATTCCCATATGGTGATGGCAGGCTGACAACTCTCTTCTGTAATGCTCAGTTCTGTCATCTGCATGGTCAAGGCGTTTTACTGCCTCCATAAAAAGCTTCTCTGCCTGCTGATACTCTCCGTCTTTCATCATACAGATGCCCAGATACCGTATCAGCATACACTCCTCCTCCAGATGATGATGGGTACAGTCCCTCATAAAAGCCATGCAGGTTTCGATCACATTTTGCATAAACGCATTCTGGCCTGTCAGGTCTCCGTATAAAATAAGCTGCAGGTAATTGTAAAAAATATAATTCCTGTCTGAGATCTCCTTTGCCAGTTCCAGGCTCTTCTCAATGTATTTTTTTCCTCTGTGGCAGTCCCTGACAAACATCTCATAACGCCCGAGAAGATATTCCACACGCATGCGTATGGGCGTCATCCGGGAATCCGTCTCCTGCAGGAGCCTGATCTCCTCCGCCAGCTCCACAAGCTCGTCTTCCTTTGCCAAAAAGCCGTCGATATTACCGCTGAATACCGCTTTCCTTGCTAACATAGGATAAAAGTCATAGGAAATCCTGTAGAACGCCTCCAAATACTCCACTTTGTACCAATACATTTTATACCGGTCCCCACACTGTTCATAGTGATGGATGACCAGGGAACAGGTCCCCAGATTCCTATGGCGCTGGTACTCCTGTTCATAATACCTGGCAATGTAATTATGGTATATATCCTTTTTTTCTTTTGGCAGGCAGCTGTATACATATTCGCGGATGATCTGATGGCGGAACCCATAGTGTACTTCACCGCTCACCAGTTTTTCATAAAGGATCTTTTTATCCAGCAGAGGCTCCAATATCTGCAGAAGCTGCAGTTCCTCCATACCCAGGATCTGATTGATCTCCCCTTTGGTCACAGGCAGGGAGAAAATGGACACAATATCCAGCATGACCCTTTCCCGTCTGGAGAGGCTTAACAGGCGGCTCTGGATAACATTTGACATTCTGTCCGTAAATGCAGCGCCGTTCTCTTTTCGCTCATACAGCCGCAGGGATTCCATAAAAAACAGGGGATTTCCCTGGGTCTTTTTATAAATCTGTTCCACAAGCCGCGGATTGTCCAAAATACCTGCATCGGTCTCCTCAATAACCTGCCTGGCTTCCTCCAGGGTAAATGGCTTTAACTCAATTTCTTTCAGGATTCCCCTTCCGATCAGAGGGATCTTGAAGCTTTTAATGTCATCGCCGTCATCCTCCCTGCTGGCAGCCACCACAAGCATCTGCCCCTGCCCCATGCGGAACAGCAGATTACTCATAAGCCGCATACTCATGGAATCCATCCACTGAATATCATCAATAAAAAGCAGGATCTTTCTGTCACGGAAATACTTTGTCAGGTATCGGAAGACCGATTCTGTCAGTATTTCAAAACGGGTCATAAAAAACTGTACATCCGAAGCGTTCTGCCGCAGCAGGATATCTGTGGGGGACTCCACATCCAATCCGTTTTTCTTACAGTATTCATCCACCTTTGCCATGATCCCATGCCACGGCATCAGATATAGATCTTTCTCCGTCTCACAGCAGGCCCAGGTAAACATCAGATAATCCGAGTCCTCCACCATTCTCCCGATCTGTTCCAGGAGCATACTCTTCCCCACGCCCGGTTCCCCTGTAATAAGAAAAGAACGATACCGCCTTTCCATATCCCCGTCCCTTGTGCCGATACGGGAATAGATGTCATAGAGAATATCCGTTCTTCCGAAAAAATATTCTCCCCTCTCCTTGGGCCGGCGTTTCAGCCTGTTCTTCATATCCGATATTTTCTCGTAAAGCTCCTGTGTCTCCTCCTCAGGCGTCTCCTCCACTTCTTTCTCCAGAAAGGTTTTCAGGGACTGGAAGATTTCCATAGCGGAAAGATATCTTCCCGCCTCCGCCAGTTTTTTCATGATAATGCGGTATAGTTCCTCGTCAAGCACCTCGTTCTGTATGAGGATCCTGCCGCTCTCTTCCAGAAATTCTAGCCCCTGTCCAATCTTCTGCCCCATAATTTTAAGCTGCAGTGCCTTTATGTAGCTTCGTTTCCGCTCAGACCTTTCCCCTTCTGCCCAAGCTTCAAACTCATAACAATTCTTCACAAAGAAAAACTGGAGAAATTCCCCTTTCCAGCTTTCCAGCAGGTTTTCCCTTGTAATATGTTCAATGTCTATATCTATATCCCTTTGCCGGTTCAGAACGATCAACGTGTTGCCTTCAACGGTGAGAATGTCCTGTCCCAGCACTTTTCTGATATTATAGACAGCGTCCCGCAGATTCTTCCTGGCAATGGATTCACTGCTTTCTGCCCACAAAACGCTGATTGCCTGGCTTCTGGATATCTGGCTATTCACACACAAATAATAAAACAGGCCTTCCACCTTCTGATAGGGAAAAGAAACCTTTTCCCCAAAAAGCAGTACACCCGGCCGTCCCATAAGCTGAACTTCTATGTCATGAGAATATCTTCTATCCATGTTTTCACCTTTACCTATTTTCTGTAAGATTACTTCCCGGTTCTGTCACTCTTTTCTTTAACGAAATTGCGCCTTTGGGACAGTTTGCAGAACAGATGGTACAGCCCCAGCATTTCTCAGGATCGAACTTCACCTTACCTGCCTGGTCCTTGTAGAAGGCCTCGAAATTACAGATTTTCGTACATTTCCCGCACCGGACACAGAGATTTTCATCCCACAAAGTCTCGTAGTGTGAGGTTGGATAATGAAGCCTGGTTCCCAGGATCCTGGCCATTTTGGTGGGATAACAGTAAACACCGTCACAGTTGCACAGCACATTATTTTCCCCTGACTGCATAAGCCCTTTTTTATTGATCCGGCGGATCAGTTTTTTCGTCTCCTCCAGCGTGAGGATGGTTCCAAGTTTCCTGTCATACGGCGTGTTTGGTCCTTTTTCCAGCTTGTTTATACACACATTCACAGGCTTTTCGGTACATCTGCCCATGGCTTTGCAGTTGCAGGGCAGAATTATAAGCGCCTCCCCCAGTGTGTCCATCATATCAAAGGACTCCTGCAGGGTCAAATACTGGGTCTGGTGCATGGGCACATCTTTGCCGGCAGCTATGGCAAGGGCTGCCTGGGCTGTGCGGTCCATGTATACTTTCAAATCCCATTCATTTAAGCTGTCCACTGTCTCCTGAGAAAATTCCGCATAGGCTTCCGGTTCATACTGGGCAAAATACGGATAGCGGGAATAGAAATCTGTCATTCTGTAACACATTTCTCCACTGCAGCCACCCTCACATTTTTCCAGCACATTTCTCTGGTAGCTTTCAAAAAGAAGGCACTCTGCATCCGCATTTCCCCATTCTTCAAGCAGACGGCATATTTCCCGGCCGGGTATGGGATCTCTTCCGAAGCTGACGGCAAGCGCAGCCTCATACTCACGGTACATGGGCAGTGCCGCCTCATAAAACGCTTCCGGCACTTCCCATATCTCCATTGCTTTTCTGTAAATTTCCTTCATACCTATCCCCCGATTCCTGTTTTTCCCGTAAATACAGTTATCGAAAGCGTAGCGCTTTATTGTCGAAAAAATGTCGGATGGCTTCGGGATGATATTACTATTCTAACTGAAATTTGTTTTAGTGTCCACTGTATCCCATGCCGGAGAATAGAAAAGACCGAAGAAAAACAAGAATGTCTCTCTCCGGCCCTGTCTTGCTAATTTTTATTTTTGTTCTCTGCTTTCTTATCCCAATACTGGCAGTCATCCCTGCCGATAACCTTTGAAGTAAAGGGTGTGCCGTCATGCTTCTTATAATGCCTGGTTGCCCGGAATACATATCTGGCCCCAACATATACAATGGGAACATTGAAATACACGATCAGGATATTTCCCAGATCCGAGAACGCCCACAGATTGCCCAGTTCCAGCCCTGCAATATTGCAGAGGATTCCGAATGCCGCCACAAAAAGCGCAACACAGCGCACAGTATTGATGCAGATTTTATCTTTCCTGATCCTGTTCGCCGCTATTTCAGAAAAACTGATCATTCCAATCAGACAGGTAAACGCGAACAGACAGAAACACAATGTCACAAGAAAAGTCATCACAGCGTTCATAGCCGTTCCCGGTGTCAGCACTGCAATGGATCCCGTGAATTTCGGAAGCTTGTCAAGGGCTGCCCAGGTGTCCGCCCCTGCTCCTGTCCAGCAGTGAGCCATAACGACTACAAATCCGGTCAGGGTACAGATGACAATGGTGTCCAGAAAAACACCGATGGAGGCGATCATACCCTGCTCGCAGGGATGTTTTGCGTCCGCTGCTGCCGCTGACATGGTGATGGTACCCTGCCCTGCCTCATTGGACATAAGCCCGCGCTTCACACCCTGGGCCAGAACAGTTCCGAATACTCCGCCGAAAAATGCATCCGGCTTGAAAGCGCCGGTAAATACAGCCCGGAAGAAATAAGGAATGGTCTTAAAGTTCATCACAACCAGGAGCAGCACCACTACAATATATAATACAGCCATGACCGGCACCATTTTGTCGGTCCATTTTGTCACTTTTCTGATACCGCCGAAGGCAATGACAGCCGTCAGGATAATAATGCCCGCGCCTACCAAATAGTAAAATACAGAATCTGTCTGAATCGTGGAACTTGTCACGATCTCCGCCATACGCCCAACAGAGGACACCACATTGAACCCCTGGGCCGGAAGGCAGCAGAGCGCGTAAAGTATATACAGCACTGACAGAAAGATACCCACCCAGACTTTATTCCCCAGCAGTTTTCTTCCATAGAAAGGCAGGCCCCCCACAAACTCTTCTTCTTTTTTCTCCTTGAAGATCTGTGCCAGCACACCCTCCATATAGGCTACTGCCATTCCGAAAAAGGCGGATACCCACATCCAGAACAGCGCTCCCGGCCCGCCCACAGCGATAGCTCCGGTCACACCTATAATGTTGCCCGGTCCCACACGCATGGCCGAACTGAGGAAAAATGCCGCCAGCGGTGATATGCCTGTCTCCACGGAACGTTTCTCTGTCAGAATTTTGATCGCCTTTTTAAAATGTGTCACCTGCATAAATCCCAGCTTAAAACTAAAAAAAATCCCGGACCCTAAAAGCAGGATTATGGCGAACGAAAAACTGCCCAGAATGGGAATGTCCGCATACCACGCAAAATTCGTGGGAAAGTCCCACAAAAAATCAGACAGTGGTCCGATAAACCCGAAAACACTGTTGATCCCTTCAAATACAGCTTCCATACTTTACCCTCCTAAGTTATCAGCACTGCAGAAGCCCTGTTCCACATGCAGGGAAATACCTTTCTGTCAGACGCAGAAGATCTGTTGTTACTACAAGTATATGGTATATTTTTTGCCATGTAAACGTCCTTGCTGTTCATTATGTTGCATATGGTGCTGAATATTTATTAAAAATCGCTTCGCGATGGGCTGGATGCCTGCTGCCACTACTTTTTCATACGGTCAGCGCAGTAAATGCGCAGACCTGTCTGAACTGTTACGCTTATGTCTCAGCTTCTTTATGACCATTTTCCGCTTCATTGACAATCCGGCTTAGGCATTGTACAATATTCATATATGAACAGGAAAATATGTACCTATATGATGAATATATAATAAATAATAACAGACACCTTTCAAATTGTAAAATTATTTCCACAAAACCGGAGGTGACTATCCATGAAAACATCAAAAAAAATTGCTTGTACAGCCACCATTTTTACTATGTTCGTACTTGGCTGTTCAACTGCCAAACCCGGACAGCCGGAGGAATTCATACCTCTTTCTGAATATAATGAAAAATATTCTGACCATACAAAAGAATCTGTCCCCCTGTCGGAGTACAACGAAAAATATTCCGGTCAGGATAAGGATTCCGTACCTGCCGCAGAATACAAGGAAACGTATTCCAATCCGGAACAGGAGTTTATCCCAATTCAGGAATACAATAAAAAAATGGCTGAATATAAAAAGGGATCAAATAATTAAATTTGACAAACGGTCAGGCTTATGCTATAGTGACCGCATTAACAGTAAGGAGCTTCCATATGGGTTATAATTCAACAAACCAACCAAAACCAGTTGCCAAAACTATCTCTGTACGATCCACACCGATGAAACATTGTACAGAGTATGGCATATGATATACGCTATAGATTTCATCGGGAGATAAAATAATAAAACGGAATAAAAAGTATGGCTCGGCGGACTCACGCGCCGAAGCGCGGCTGCTTGCAGTTATCTTACCCATAGGTGATCCTGCCCGGAGATCTTTTATGCTGCACAGGGAAGTTCAAAGCGCCTGCCGTGCCGGTGCTTCTATACGACAGGGGAAGTCTGCAAAACGTGCTTTCCGCTTATTTGCCGTACTCAGAAATACGCTGATATCCTCTTCCCTTTTATTGTTTATTTTCCCGTGACTATTTTGTGTAAAAGGCTATGGACAATGTTTTGTCTGTAGCCTTTTGCTGTTATACCGGGATATGACTGCGGCTTTTTACGGACGGTTTTTACTGTGACCAGCCTGCACACAGCAGAAGGCAGATACATCTGAAATGTATCACTGTCTTCTGCTTTTTTTGTGTAAATAATACTGCTCATGAAAAATGATTGGGAAGGCAGATATCCTGCATCAATACACCGGTTACAAAAATTTTAATACAACAAAAAAGAAAGGATCTGTAAAAATCATGAGTTTACTGGAAATCACCGGCCTTACCCATTCCTTTGGCGAAGGCCAGCTTTTTAAAAACGCAGAACTGACACTCAATAAAGGAGAGCATATAGGAATCGTAGGCCCAAACGGAGCCGGAAAAAGCACTCTGATCAAAATCTGCACGGAACAGGTCATCCCCGACACGGGCCGCGTTGCCTGGCACCCGCAGACTACGATCGGATATCTGGACCAATATGCACAGCTCGATTCCAACATAACTATGGAGGAATTCCTACGCTCTGCTTTTCGTTCCCTCTATCTTCTGGAAGAAAAGATGAACCGCCTCTATGAAGAGGCTGCATCAAGGAATATGGAAGCCCTGAAGTCCGCAGCCGGCTGCCAGGAAGAGCTTGAGATACAGGGCTTTTATACCATAGACACCCGCATAGAACAGGTAGTCTCCGGCCTCGGCCTGCGCGCTCTCGGGCTTTCCTGCCCGGTGTCAAAGATGAGCGGCGGACAGCGGGCCAAAGTCATTCTGGCAAAACTGCTGCTGGAAAAGCCTGATGTCCTTCTTCTGGATGAGCCCACCAATTTCCTGGACAAAGAGCATGTAGCCTGGCTGGCGGATTATCTCTCCACCCTGGAAAATGCCTTTCTCACCGTATCACACGATTTTGATTTCCTGGAAAAAATGGCGAACCGGATTTGTGATATTGACAACAACAGGATCACAAAATACTACGGCACCTACTCTGAATTTCTAAAGAAAAAGACTCTGCTAAGGGAAGATTACATCCGTCAGTATTCCGCACAGCAAAAAGAGATCAAAAAGACAGAGGAATTCATAAGGAAGAATATGGCAGGCCGGAAAACCAGAATGGCACGGGGCAGACAGAAACAACTGGACAGGATGGACAAAATGGAAGCTCTTAATGTAAGAGAGTTAAAACCATATTTTCGCTTTGCCGTCCTTCCTCTGACTGCCACAGAACCTCTGTCTGTCCGCCGCCTGTCCGTGGGATACCACTATCCCCTTTTATCTGACCTGGACTTTTCCGTTACCGGAGGGCAGAAAGTGGTCATAACAGGATTTAACGGTATCGGAAAATCCACGCTGCTTAAAACCCTGCTCGGACAGATTCCCGCACAAAACGGCAGTTATTCTTTCTCCCAGCAGGTAAAAATAGGATATTTTGAACAGGACCTGCATTGGCCGGACAATCTATTCACCCCTGTTCAGATCGTGTCGGACGCCTATCCTGACCTGACTGTGAAGGAGATACGGAAGCGCCTATCCCTCTGCGGCATCACCAGCAAACATGCTGCCCGGGCCATCGGGACACTGAGCGGAGGCGAACAAGCCAAGGTTAAGTTGTGTCTGCTCACCCTCACCCCATGCAATTTCCTCATCCTGGATGAACCCACAAATCATCTGGATCTTCAGGCAAAAGCCTCTCTGAAGACTGCCCTTTCGGACTTTCCCGGCAGCATACTTCTCGTTTCCCATGAGGAGGCCTTCTACAGCGGGCTGGTCCATAAGACTATAGATATTGAAAAAATCATAAAGAAGAAGTAACCTCTGTCTGAACCACAAGCATTCGGATTTTGAGAATAATTCAGCCTATGAGGATGTGGCTGCCACTCTGCTGCAGTTTATCCGGAAACGGCATCTAAAGCCTCTTCTTTTTCCGGAAAAAGAAGCTTTCCTGGATTTTATCGGGTACACACGGCCTTTGACCTCTTTTCTGGTACTGCTTTCTGAGGACCGTATCCCTGATGATATCCCATTGCTCCTATGACACAAAAGAGAAATACACATAATCTATTAAGCGTTATAAAAACGTTATTTTTTCATGCTATGATCCTTCTTGTAACAGGAAATACCACATTACAGGAAAGGAAAACACATGAAAGATTTAATCCTTGAAACCAAAAACTTATCCAAACAGTATGGCAGCCAAATGGCAGTCCGCAGCGTTTCCCTGCAGATTGAACGGGGCAGTATCTACGGACTTCTTGGCCCCAACGGTGCCGGAAAATCCACAACGCTGAAAATGCTGGTGGGGCTTCTCCGCCCCACAGGCGGACAGATTTTTATAGACGGCTCTCCCTGGAAACGGGAATCCCTTTCCAAGATCGGTTCCCTGATCGAATCCCCTGCCCTATATGGAAATCTCACTGCCGAAGAAAATCTTCTGGTACACACAAAACTCTTACATATTCCAACGGAAAAAATCCATGAAGTCCTGAAAACCGTCAATCTAAAAGACACCGGCAAAAAGCGGACCTCCCAGTTTTCCATGGGCATGAAGCAGCGGCTTGGGCTTGCATGCGCACTTCTAAACGACCCAGAGCTTTTGATCCTGGATGAGCCTGCCAACGGGCTTGACCCTTTCGGTATCCAGGAACTGCGGGAGCTGATCACGTCTTTTTCCGAAAAGGGAATCACCGTGATCATCTCCAGCCATATTTTATCAGAAGTGGCCCAGATCGCAGATACGGTGGGGATATTAAGCGGCGGAGAGCTTTTGTATCAGGGAACACCTGACTCCGGTGAAAATCTGGAGAACTTTTTTACGGACGTTATACGCAAAGGAGGAAAAAGAAATGCATGGTCTGCAATCTGAGCTTCTGAAATATAAAAGAACATTTATGGGAAAACTGATCCTTTTTATTCCTGTTTTCTTTGCTGTATACGCACTGGTCACTCAGGTATCCCTCATGAACAATCCTCAGTCTGAGAACAGTTCCTGGAAGTGGCAGAGCCTTTTAGCCCTTATTTTTAACTGGTGGCCTTTTGTATTCCTTCCCCTGGGATTTGCGCTGTTTGCCGCTCTGGCGGCTGCTCAGGAGAAAAAATCCGGCAATTACCGTTCTCTCCGAACCCGTGATATCTCAGCTAAGGCACTCTGGATCAATAAAATTGCAGCCATAGCCATCTATAGTCTGCTTTCCACTCTGGTCTTAATGGCTGCTGCAGTCACAGCGGGTTTGACAACAAAGGCGGGAACCATACCTTTCGGTGAGATTCTTGCAGCCGGCATTGTCTGCTGGCTCTCTTCTCTTGCATTGATACCGATTCAGTTATGGGCTGCAGAATGGAAAGGTTTGTTCCTGAGTATGGGAATCGGATTTGCAGGCATGATCGCCGGGATTCTTGCCGCACCATCCTCTTTTTGGTTTGCAGTCCCCTGGAGCCTGGCTACCAGGCTGATGTGCCCTATAATACATATCCACCCCAACGGTGTCCTCCTGGAAGCAGGTGATCCTCTTTTAGACCCTTCTGTGATTCCTGTGGGGCTTGTTGTATCTTTGACCGTATCTCTTGTATTTACTGTGCTTTCCTCGGTGTGGTTTGCCGGAAAGGAGGAACAATGATAGTTTTTTTACGGTCAGAATGGCTCCGGACAAAACGGACAGCCATTCGTTTCCTGACTTTGTGTATGCCTGTCCTTTTTTCCCTCTGTGCAGCCGCCTACCTTACCACCCATCCGGGGATCACACGGGCTTTTGCCTTTGAAGGTTTTTTTACGATCTGGACGGTATTCATCATTCCCGTGGGGGTAGGCGTCTTTGCAGGATTTCTTGTTCATGAGGAAGAACTTGCCGGGAATTTTAACGGTTTTTTAGGCACCGGTATTTCCCGTTTTAAATTATATCTGGGAAAGTTTTTTCTCCTGTTGTTTTGTCTTGCCGCATGCACACTCCTGGCCGTACTGACCCTATGCATCAGTACGAATCTGGTCCTTCCTGACGGTGCTTCTTACATGCTGTTCCTGACTGCTGCCGTACTGGTGATCCTGGGGACACTTCCCCTTCTGGCACTTCATTTGTGGATAAGCTTTGCATGGGGCATGGGTGCCTCTGTGGGTATCAGCATGGGAGGCCTCTTAATGGCTGCAATCCTTGGTCTTACCGGCCTTGGCTCCAAAATCTGGCCTGTGATCCCCTGGACATGGCCGGTAAAATTAGGAATGCTTCCAGGTGCTCTTTTGTTAAAAGAAAGTGGTTCTGCCAATGCCTCAGATATTTCCTTTGGCGTACAGCATACCGCTGCTTTGGGACTTTTGGCAGTCACAGTGGGAACCGTTCTCTTTCTGGCCGGAGGTATGATTTGGTTTAACTTATGGGAGGGAAGGAAAAACTATGAATAAGCAAAAAAGAAAGGAATGACACATTGAGCAAAATATTGATCATTGACGACGAGACAGACCTGGTCATGCTGCTGGAAGACGAACTGTGCGCCAAGGGCCACCAGGTACTGACCGCCTATAATGGGAAGGACGGTATTGAGCTTTCTAAAAAACAGCCGGATCTGATCATACTGGACATTATGATGCCTGAAACAGACGGGTTTGAGGTCTGCAGGGCAATCCGGGATGATGTGCTGTGCCCCATAATTTTTCTGAGCGCAAAACAGTCGGAAACGGATAAAGTCCGGGGACTGAGCCTGGGCGGCGATGATTATGTGACGAAACCCTTCGGGCTTCGGGAACTGATGGCACGAATTGAAGCAAATCTGCGGAGAGAAAAAAGGTCACAATATATCAATACAGAACAGAAACGTTCTAAATTATATTATGGAAAGCTCTGCATGAACCTGAAAGAACGGACGGTCAAAATCGAAGACATGAATATTGACTTGACCAGGCGGGAATACGACATTGTAGAACTCCTGGCGCTTCACGCGGGTCAGGTCTTTTCAAGAGAGCAGATTTATGAAAAGGTCTGGGGCTATGATTCCGAAGGAGACTCTGTCACTGTTGTTGAGCGTATTAAAAATATAAGGGCAAAATTCGCCGCTGTAACACCGGATACAGATTACATCTTAACGGTCTGGGGAATCGGTTACAAATGGAATAAAACGTGAAAAGGCAGGCATGATATTATGAAAAAGCAATCCCTTGCAGCCCAGTTCAGGCATACCTTTATTTATATCATAACAGCCAGCATAGGTGCCACGCTCCTAACCTATGCACTGGCTGTTATGCTGTTTCTGTACGCTGTAGACAGAGACATTCTGCCCGCAGATCATTACCTGCAGCAGATTCCTGACATTGCTGCATATATTCAGGAAAAAAATATGGCGCTACTGTCCGATCAAGGGGAAGAAAATCTGAAAAAAGCCATTCAGGGTGACCAGATGCTCTATCAGACGGTGGACGCTTACGGCAATATCCTGTACGGCACTTATACCGAAAAACCATTTACAACAACAGAGGAGTTATTTGACAGCTTTTCCGGCACAACGGTCCTGCGGCAGGGTTATTACATTCATACCGTGCTCCTCACGGATACATCAGGTTCCCCTGCAGGTGCCGTACTTCTTTTCTATCAGATAAAGCCCACCTCTGCCAATGACAGGGGACGTGTGATCTTTGCCGTGATCATTGTGTCTTTGTTCTCCCCATTTCTTTATATTACCGGTTTTACACTGCTGTTTTCAAAAATATTTGCCGGAAATATCAATAAACCGCTGCAGCTTTTAATTGAAGCATCCGGCAAAATAAAAGAAAAAGACCTGGATTTTGATATCAGTTATTCCTCAGACAATGAGCTTGGCAGACTCTGCAGTGCTTTTTCGGAAATGAAAGAGGCGCTGAAAGAATCATTGTCCGCTCAATGGGAGATGGAACAGGAACGGATTTGGATGGTAGAATCCCTGGCACACGATCTGAAATCTCCTCTTTCTATCATACTGGGGTACACGGATTCTCTGCTTGAAAATCCCCCTGACAGTAAAGAAAAACTATGCAGATATCTCAAAGTCATAAGAAATAATACGAAAAAAAGCGCTGACCTTGTTATGCAGATGCAGTATACTTCTGACCTGGAAAATTCCTATATACAACCGGAATCCTCCCCGGTAAACTTGGAAGCATTTCTGACTCAGAAAATACATGACTATGATCTGCCGGCCCGCCAAAAAGGAATTGCACTGATGCTGCACATACATGACAATGTCCCCCCTGTGATCCGGACCGACACAGATAAATTAGCCCGGATCCTTGATAATATCATATCCAACAGCCTGCAGTATACCCCGCCAGACGGCAGGATCCATATTTCCGTAAAGGCTGATAAAGACCATATCTTCTATACGGTCTGTGATACAGGGACAGGCTTCAGTCCGGCTGACTTGAAAAAGGCGGCAGATAAATTCTACCGGGGTGACAAAGCCAGGCAGACAAAAGGCGGCCATTCGGGCCTTGGTCTATACATTGCCGGGCAACTGGCCGAACAGCTTGGAGGCTCTCTCAAAATCGAAAACTCGAAATCCGGCGGGGCATGTGTCACCTTCCTGCACAGCATTTGACCTACAGAAATCCCAATCGAGTAGGAGGCTAGTCATCAAGTGACTAGCCGACCTCTCACACCACTTATCCCGACTTTATTGTTATCCTGAATCGCTTCAGTAATGCCTATCAATTGCCGATTCAAATAAGAAAAAGTCGGGATAATCTTTTATGCTGATCCATATAACTTTTTAAGCAATTCCTCATCATCTTCCCAATTGATATCAGGATTATCCTTGAACAATGGATTCAGTTCAGAAGTTGCTTTTTCAATCGCTTCCCTCTTCATTGATATATCTGCATTTGCATAATACTGAATTTAGATAGGTAGGACACCCTTGGTCTTGGCTGTATCCTTCCCACTACCAGGGCGGATCGGGGACTCTCACCCGTTAGTAACGTGCGCCGCCAGGCGCACAACAAAAAGAAGGCTGATCTTCATACATTATCAGCCTTCTTTTTCGGTTCCCCTGTCCGCGGATTTTACATTATGCCTTTGTCCCCGTAAGTGCGATCCCCTCAATAAACTGCTTCTGGAAGATCAGATAGATCACGATCATAGGCACCATAGCCAGCACCGACCCTGCCATCAGATTGGGGTAATTCACGGAAAACTGTCCGCGGAGGGTTGACAATCCTGAGGAAAGTGTCAGCATATCCAGCTTGGTATTCACGATCAGCGGCCACATCAGATCCGCATAGGCAAACAATGCCGTGAATACAGCCAAGGCTGCGATCGCCGTCTTGGTAAGCGGAAATGCAATGCTTGCAAACGTCCGAAACTGCCCGCATCCGTCGATCCTTGCCGCCTCGATAAGGTCATCGGGTATTCCCATGTAGGTCTGCCTTAGGAAAAAGGTTCCGAAGGCACTTACCAGTCCCGGGAAAACCAGCGCAAAGATGGAGTCTGTCTTCCCAATGGCAGAGATCATCTCATACTGCGGAAGAATGAACACCTGTGCCGGAAACATAAGCTGGGATACCACCAGGGCAAAGCACAGATTCTTCAGCGGAAAATGCACCTTTGCAAAAGCATAAGCCGCCATGGAAGAAAACACCACCGCACAGATGACCCGGATGAAGATCATCATCAAGGTATTATAATACAATTTCAAAAACGGCAGACTGTTGGTCACCTGAATATAAGCCGCCGTATTCTGAAACGACTCCGGAAAAAATGTAGGCGGCACCAGCGTTGTCTCCGGTACTGTCTTAAAACTTGTCAAGATCATCCATAAAAACGGAAAGATCATTACCACACTGCCCAGAATCAGCACAAGGTATATGAAAATATGGCCCCTGCTGATTTTTTTGCTTTTTCTGTCTGTTCCAGCCATCACCTGCAACCTCCTCCTGCATCACACGTCATAAGTAACCCATTTCTTCTGTCCGATAAACTGAATGATCGTTATCATAGCGATCAAGATCACACACCAGACCACCAGGGCGGAGCCGTATCCCTTATTATTCTTTACAAAAGTCTCCTGGTAGAAGTTATATAGAATCGTTTCCGCACTGCGGATGGCAGGATTTGTCTTCTCTATCATCATATAGACAATATCGAACACCTTCAGGGATGCCATAACACGCATCATCAGCACAAAGAACAGGGTGGGAGAAACCAGAGGTACCGTAATCTTGCGAAACTGCTGAAACCCTGTGGCGCCGTCTATTCTTGCCGCCTCATAATAAGTCCTGGATATACTCTGCAGCCCGGACAGAAGCAGAATGGCATCGTATCCCACACTGCTCCAGATGGTCACAATGGCGCAGGTCAGAAGGGCCGTCTTGGGGTCTGCGATCCAGTTGATGTCTGAGGGCAGATGCAGTGCGCTGAGTACTGTATTGATGATCCCGTACTCAGAATTGAACAGCCATTTCCAGACCATGGCGACCGCCGCCGGAGCCACTACCATGGGAAGAAAGTAAATGGCTCTGAATACGGTCTTTCCCTTGATCTTCTGGTCCAGCAGAACCGCGATCAAAAGGCCGAAAATAACCGTGACCGGCACTGTCATCACCATAAATACCAGTGTGTTTTTCGTAATAGTCCAGAAACTGTCACTCTGGAACATTTTCATATAGTTGTCAAGACCTACAAACGCCCATTTCCCGAAAGACCCTGACTTAAAGAAGCTCATGTAAACAGTCCGAAGCAGCGGATAAATATTCAGGATCATCAATCCGATGACAGTAGGCATCACCATAAAAAATCCCGTTGCCGCACCTTTGCCGTATTTTGTCTTTGTCTTCTGCTGTCTTGCCACCTCGTCCACCTCTCATTCTCAGTGTTCTGTAGCCAGGCTCTCATCCACTTGCTGCTGACACTGTTTGCATGCGTCCTCAAAGCTCATATTTCCGCTGTATACCTCCAAAAGGGTTGCCTCAACCTCCGGGAACCAGGTGGATTTTGTCTTGGAATACGGATACTGCACACTGTACTCTAACTGGTCTACATACGCCTTTACATTCTTGCCCTCATAGTTTTTGGACCAGGACTCCCCTGTGCCGTTGAATGCCGGGATAGCTGCCCCGTTCTCACCGTGGATCATGGCTGCCTCCTCGGTTCCCAGGAATTTCAGAACGTCTTTTACCACATCCAGGTTCGGATTATCTGCTGCTGTGGAATACGCAAGTCCGTTGGAGATGCTGGCACGTCCGTCGCCTTTGACCGGATCCGGGCATTTTGGCAGCACTGCCACATCCCAGTTCAGATCAGGATAATTGATATAAAGGTTGTTGATGCCCCAGCTTCCAAAGTACATCATGGCACCCTCCCCTGCGAAGAAGCGTTCCGCTTTTCCAAGGTCGGAAAGCTCTGACTGGTTCGGTGAGAAATCATAGGCTAACTGCCAGTCCATGTACTCTTTCAGGCCTTTTTGTGTACCGGGGTCTTCAAATCCGGCTTTGGTCTTATCCTCATTTACATAAAAGCCGCCTGCCTGGTAAATGGTGTTCAGCCAGCCTTCCTGCTCATTGTGGTCAGCCATCATGCCGAATTTTCCGGTCTTGTCATAAATGGTCTGGGATGCCTCCACAAGGGTATCCCACGTCCAGGTATCATCCGGGTAGGAGACACCGGCTTCATCAAAGATGTCCTTGTTGTAGACCAGTGCTACCGTATCAACATCTTTCGGCACACCGTAAACCTTATCCTCGTAGGTAAAATTCTGTACCAGATTCTCAGCAAAATTATTGGTGTAATACTCTTTGCCCTCATCATAGAGATCTGTCACATCTGCCAGGATTCCCGCTTCCGCGTATTTGCTGAACTCATTTGTATGCATCCAGAAAATATCAGGAAGGGAGTTGCTGTTTGCCATTGCCTCCAGTTTTGTCCAGTATTCACTCCAGGTAGAGATCTGCACGTCTATCGTTACATTTGGATGCTGCTCATGATAAGCCTTTGCCAGGGCTTCCATACCTGCCTGCTGGTAAATCTCCCAGCCCAGCATGGTAAGCTTCACTTCTTTGCCGGAAGAGGTTCCGCCTGCATCTGCCTCTGTGCTGCTGTCCGTAGTTTTGCCGGAACTTTCTTTGGAATCAGAGCCTCCTCCGGAACCGCATCCTGCCATAACAGATGCAAGCATACATGCTGTTAAGCCAAGCGCCCAATAACGATTTTTGTTTCTCATAATTTTTCCTCCCATATGTCATTATTTTTTTACATATCTCTTATCTGTACAAGGAAATATGTCTCATATATGATGTATATCATTATAACATTTCGTCATTTTCCACAAAATATCATAAGGAAGCATTATGTGTACAATTTGAATGTACAAAGTAGTATTTTGTATATACATGCGCGATTTTGATAGTATATTTAAATTCCATCCTCTATTTTTCGCATTTTTATCTTATTTTTTTCTACTTTACAGTTTTCTTTCCAGTCTATAAAATAACAATGCAATCCCCGATTTTGCGAATATATTTCTACTGAACTCAGGAGGACAGGTATGGAAAGCTATATCTTTAATTTTAGTGATTATCAGGACTTAAATTTACTCGAAATTGGTGACCAGCAGTGTACCCCTCTATATTCTTTTGGTCCATACATCAGGAATGAATATATCTTCCATTATGTGCTTTCCGGAAAAGGTTATATCTCTTATGCGCCGTCTACCTGTTCTGACAATAAGATCCTGGCAGACATATCCGGCAGTATAGAAATCAATGCCGGGGAAGGCTTCCTGTTTGAACCCCATAGCCGGCACATATACCATGCGGATGAGAAGGAGCCGTGGCATTACGTCTGGATCCTTTTCAAGGGTCTGAGTGTTCCCCAGTATCTCAGGGCCTGCGGCCTCAACCACGGCACCCCTGTCTATCGTCCAAAAGATTACAGCGCCCAGACCACCACCAGCATAAAAGAACATCTGTCCGCCATCCTGCAGCATCCCCATGCTTCCAAGGCATATATCATCGGGCATCTGCATTTGTTTTTCGACACTCTCATAAAAAATGCGGCAGGCTCCATCAAATCCGGACACACCAATATCCGGATCGCCGATCTGTACATCTCGGAGGCTGTCCGGTACATAGGCGCGGAATACGCTGCTATCCGCTCCCTAGATGAAATATCCAACTATTGCAATGTGAGCAGGAGCCACCTGACAAAATTGTTCCGCGCCAACCTGCATATGTCCCTGCAGGAATATCTGATCCAGTTTCGGATCAATAAATCTCTGGACCTTCTGGCAAGCACCAATCTCCCGGTGTTCCAGATCGCTTACCATGTGGGATATGAAAATGAACTGAACTTTCTAAGAGCATTTAAAAAACAGATGGGAGTGTCACCCAGCACGTGGCGGAAACAGAATAAGCTTTAGCTGTTTGAGTCTGCGCCTTTCAAAGCAGCACGCTTTATCTGTCGTATGGCAGTACGGGTTGTGTACAAAAATCAAGTATGATAAAATATGTGTATGGGACCTGAGCCATCAGGATATCAGACAAAACAGAAAGAAAAGAGGACGCTTACATGATTCAGAAAATTTTAAAGCTGGGAAACCCTCTGCTCTATGAAATGAGTGAGGAAGTTACGGACGCCGACAGAATATTTATCCCTCAATGGGTTGCGGACTTACACGACACACTCATGGATTACCGCCATACATACGGCGCAGGCCGGGCCGTGGCAGCCCCGCAGATTGGAATCCGCAAACGTCTGCTGTACATGTATACAGATAAACCCTATGTGTTTATAAACCCTGCCTTAACCTTTCCGGATGACCAAAAATATACCCTGCTGGATGACTGCATGTCTTTTCCGGGCCTTCTTGTAAAAGTAGAGCGTTATAAACGTGCGGATATCTCTTATCTGGATGTAGATTTCATGCCCTGCACCATGCACCTGGAAGGTGACTTGTCCGAACTTCTGCAGCATGAATACGACCATTTGGACGGCATACTGGCTACCATGCGGGCAGTTGATAACAAATCTTTCTTTATGGAACGGATGAAAAGAGAATCGGTAAGCAATGAAAAAGAGGAGCTATAAAACGTTCCTCTCTTTCATGTCTGCATATGAGGAAAAATCTCAAATTTAGTTTTGTATTTTCAAGCACAATTTTCTTTATGAAGTTTTATAAAACAGATAAAAAATAAAATTCCGTATAAACAAAAGAGACCGCCGGCACCCCGGCAGCCTCTTTTGTTTTTATTATTTAGGAATGAATATTGTGGCCTTTTTTATCTCAGATCAGTGGTGTGCGTGATGCTCTTCTACCACTACGTCTTTACATACTCTCTCGATCATATCTTCATCTGCAAGGTACGGCA
>ERZ778496.456-NODE-456-length-40489-cov-5.702503_pt1 | contig 40489 bp, 29 predicted proteins | sample MGYA00433099_ERZ778496 | MGnify/ENA primary metagenome ERZ778496 (study PRJEB29527, sample SAMN07138962) | mouse gut metagenome | material: feces | host: mouse | place: China:Nanjing | collected 2016-01-25 ...
GAAAGGGTGCATATCAATGCGAAAAAATAAACCAAATTTCCGCCGTATAACGGCTAAGTTACATACGCTCAAAGACGGCGCGCTTGAATGTATCCGCGAGTACCCCGTCATCAAAAAGGAAAACTCCAACAGGCTTGTGGATATCGTCGCGATAGTCTGCATGCTCGGAGTGAGCGCCGTAACTTTGCTGTTCGCGCTTATCTGACGGCGGCAAACAAAAAATGAGAGAGCCTGTAAAAAAGCAGGCTCTCTTTTTTTATTTATCCTCCGCGCAATTGCGGCATATACCTTTAAAATTAAGCGCAGTCTCGGTGACGAGATGTCCGTGCCGCTCGAAAACGCGGTTCTCTATCCCCTCGGGCAGAACGCCCTCAATATCAAACACTCTACCGCACTGTACGCACAGCAGATGACAATGGCTGTCGGTGCGTGCGTCAAAGCGCTCGGGGGAGTTGTCAATATGTATCTTTCGGAGCATTCCCATCTCCGACAGCAGATTTAGGTTTCGGTATACCGTGCCCATGCTGAGAGTGGGGTGGTCTTTTTTCAGCACAGTGTAAACCTCCTCAGCCGTCGGGTGAACGGGGTAATCTTTTACCTGATTGTAGATAAGCTCGCGCTGCCGCGAAAACTTCCTTATAGCCGTGACCGTCAATTTTCATACCGCCTTATCAGTAATTGTTACTGATATTATATCATAAACGCTTCCCGTTGTCAATGGAAATTTTATCTTACAAAAATGTCCAAACTATCATACTTGCCTCCAAACAAGCATACAATACAATTGAAAAACTTATATACACCGCTAAAGGAGGATCACTATGGAAGAAATTACCAAGTCAGCCGTACATATCGACGAGACCGTTTTTGACGGTCAGTCGGAGCAGGGCGTTGAACTGGACTATGTTCTGCCCGATTACTGTCCCGATATTTTCAAGATACTGTCCTGCACATTAACGCCGAAGATCGTTTCGTACAGCGTTTCCGCGGACGGCAAGCTGAATATTGACGGGGTAGTGTATATAAAGGTGCTCTATCTCGCCGAGAACAGCACCGACGTACATTGCGTGGATCAGCGCTACACCTACTCGAAAACCGTCGATATGAGCCGCAAAGGAATTGCCGCCGAGCCGATAGTATCTTTGCAGATGAAGACCGATTACTGCAACTGCCGCGCGGTCAGCCCGCGCAGGATCGACGTTCGCGGAGCGGTGAGCTGCCGTATCAGGGCGTCGGCAAGCGTGGAGTACTCGCTGCCCGATATTCCCGAGGGATTACAGGTGCGCACCCGAGAGATGACCTGCTGCGGCGAGACGCTCTGCGCTGATAAGCAGATGATAGTCCGTGAAGAAATAGAAACCGGCGCTTCGGGTATCGCCTTTATTCTGCAATGCGATACCGTACCAAAGATAACAGATCTGCGAGTTATTGCCGATAAGGCAGTGCTTAAAGGCTCGATTACGGTCAACGCGCTGTACGGTATCTTCAACCCCGAGACTAATGGCTGCTCCGAAACGGAGAAAATGTCCGCGGATATACCCGTCAGCGCTATTCTCGACATAAACGGTATTACCGACACGCACAGAACGTTTCCCGAGATTGGCGTGATGAACTGCGAGCTTATCCCCAAGCCCGACAGCGGAATCATTTCCTGCGAGCTTTTGGTAGAATGCCGTGTCCGCGCACAGCTTGAGGAGACCGCGCGTATCGCGACCGACGTTTACTCCACCGATTACGAGACAGAATTCACGGCAAATCAGCTCAAACTTGCGACCGAGCCGCGGGTGGTCGCGCAAAATCTCTCCGTCCGCACCGAGCTTTCCACCGATAAAGAGGAGATACGCTCCGTCTGGGACGTTTCCAGCGAGCTGAAAAATCCCGTCTGCCGTCCGAGATCGGACAGCGAGCTTGTTCTTACGGGTCAGCTGTATTGCAGGGCGTTCGGCTCTAATGTTGACGGCGTGCCGTTCTTCTGCGAAAAGCAGGAAGCTGTCGAGCAGGTCATTCCCGCGGCAAATGTCACGCAGGACACTATCGTTGATTTCAACGTCATGGTTACCGATACGGGGTTTTCGATAAAGCCCGATGGTTGTCTTGAGCTTACGACAACGCTTGATTTCACGGCAAGTCTTCACAATACCAAGCCCGTTGAGGCGATAAATACCGTAACTGTCCGCGAGGATAAGCCCAAGGACAAATCGGACGAATTCGCGCTCAGGATATGCTACACGGACGATTCCTCCGACTGCTGGAGCATTGCCAAGCGCTACAACACCACCGTAAAGGCGCTTATGGAGGAAAATGAGATAGAGGACTGCGACGCGCCGCTTTCGGGCATGATCCTCATTCCAACAGTATAAAGGAGCGTGACAAGAAATATGAACCATTCAATTTATTCAGACATCGCAAGACGTACCGACGGCAATATTTACCTCGGCGTTGTGGGACCCGTGCGTTCGGGAAAGTCAACGTTTATCAGCCGATTTATGAACAGCCTTGTTATCCCGAATATCCCGGACGAATTCCGTCGCGAGCGCGCTAACGACGAGCTGCCGCAGTCCTCGGCGGGCAAAACGATAATGACCACCGAACCAAAGTTCGTGCCCGAGGAGGCTGTCGCTATCGAGCTTGAGGACGGCGTCAAGATGAATGTGCGGCTTATCGACTGCGTGGGATATATAGTCCCCAGCGCGATCGGCTACATAGAGAACGAGGCTCCGCGAATGGTGATGACGCCATGGTTTGAGGAGGAGATACCGTTCAATATGGCGGCGGAGGTCGGCACACGCAAGGTTATCACAGATCACTCCACGATAGGTATTGTCGTGACTACCGACGGCAGCATTACCGATATCCCGCGCGAGGAGTACGAGGAGGCGGAGGAGCGCATTATCTCGGAGCTTAATGAGATAAATAAGCCGTTCGTCGTGCTGCTGAACTGCGGCGACCCGAAAAGCGCCGAGAGCCGCGCGCTCGCGGAGGAGCTTTGCGGGAAGTACGGAACGGACGTTATTCCTGTAAACTGCGTCGATCTTGACGAGGATGGCATTCGGGAGATACTCGGCGCGGTGCTGCTGAAGTTCCCCGTGCGCGAGGTCAAGATACGTATGCCGCGCTGGATAACCGCGCTCGACAAGGAGCACTGGCTGAAAAAGGACGTGTTCGGCTGTATCAAGGCTGCCGCCGCGGATATTGTAGGTATCAACGATGTAAAGACCGCCGCCGACGCTATCTCGGACTGCGAGTTCGTTAAACGAGCCGTCGCGGAAGAGTTGGATCTGGGAACTGGTTCGGGCATAATCGACATTATGCTGCAAAACGAGCTGTTCTACAAGATACTCGGCGAGGCTACGGGTCTTGAACTCAACGGCGAAAACGACCTTATGCCGTGCATGATAGAGCTTGCGAGTATCAAGCGTAAGTACGAGCGCGTAAGGAATGCTCTCGAGGAGGTTGAGGCGACGGGATACGGTATTGTATTGCCGCAGATGGACGAACTCACGCTTGAGGAGCCGGAGATAATCAAGCAGGGCGGCAAATACGGCGTGCGCTTGAAAGCCTCTGCGCCCTCAATTCATATGATGAGCGCGAATATTACGACCGAGATAAACCCTATCGTAGGCAGCGAAAAGCAGTCCGAGGAGCTGATAAATTATCTGCTCAACGATTTTGAGGAGAACCCCACCAAAATTTGGGAGAGTAATATTTTCGGGAAATCTCTGTCTGATCTTGTCAACGAGGGTTTGCACAACAAGCTGAACAGAATGCCCGTTGACGCGCGGCTGAAGCTTCAGGAGACTATTCAGCGCATCATCAACGACGGCTGTGGCGGGCTTATCTGTATTATCCTCTGACACTTGTCTTGATGTTCTTTGTGATCCTCCTTCAATATTGCGGCTCGGGAGCTTTCCGAGCCGCGTTTTTTACGCATATTTCGGTAGTTATATACAAAATATAGTGGTAAATTTCAAAAAAATATTGAAATTTATTTACAGATATGGTATAATGTATAATGTATATTTATGTATGATGTGTATTGCGCATATTTGCTTTTTCTTGAGAAATAATAATCCTCAGAACGACACAACGTATTTGCGTCGCAGGGCAATACCGCTCGGCTGGGGCAACTTGTTGCCCGGGGCGGAGCTTGCTTTTAAATCAAGGAGAACGTTTATGAGTGATGAAAGCAGCGCTCCTTTTTCAGAGGAGCAGAATCAACAGATCATAGATACGGGCATTGTTGCGGCAAGCAATGCTTTGCACAATATTCATTGTCTGTCAATAATCGGGCAGGTCGAGGGTCATTACATTCTGCCGCCGCAAAATAAGACCACCAAGTATGAGCACATCATTCCCGCGCTTATTGCTATCGAGGAGGACAGCACTATCGAGGGCTTGCTCATCGTGCTGAATACCGTCGGCGGCGACGTGGAAGCGGGTCTGGCTATCGCGGAGCTTATTGCGGGTATGTCAAAGCCTACCGTGTCCATTGTCGTGGGCGGCGGACATTCGATAGGCGTGCCGCTTGCCGTATCGGCAAAGCAGAGCTTTATCGTGCCATCGGCGACCATGACGATACACCCCGTGCGAATGAACGGCATGATGTTGGGTGTTCCGCAGACTATGCACTACTTTGAGAAAATGCAGGAGCGTATAACGCGCTTTGTTACCTCAAACAGCAAAATGCGCCCCGAACGCTTCAAGGAACTTATGATGGAGCGCGACGAGTTGGTGCTCGACGTAGGTACCGTGCTTGAGGGCAAGGCAGCGGTCAAGGAGGGGCTGATAGACCGTCTCGGCTCACTGTCTGACGCGGTGAAGTGCCTGTATAAGCTGATTGAAAAGGACAAGAAGTTACCGAAGGAAAAGTCGTCTGTGCGGAAAACCTCAGCAGGAAAGAACGCTCAGACGACAAAAAACACCGCTCCCGCCAAGCGCGGAAGAAAACCCAAGTCCGCCGCTGCAGTCGTAAGCGAAGCCAACGGCAAACTCACGCGCGGCGATATGAGATTGGGAGATTGGAGTGGTGAAAGATGATGCACACTATCGTTGACCTTAACGAGGTCTTTGCGGAGCCCGAGCGCCAGAATACTGAGGAAAAGCTTGACGATCCTATAAAGAGTGTAATGGCGTTTGAAGCGATGCGGACAATGCTTTTTAACGGAAACTGAATTAAACCTCGGCGGTTATCCGCCGGGGGTACATATAAAGGGGAATATTATGGACTACATAAATGTAATAATTCAAGCAATAATACAGGGTTTGACGGAGTTTTTGCCCGTGTCCAGTTCGGGACATCTCTCGGTGGTTCAGCATATCACGGGTTATTCGAGGGAGACGGCGCTGATACTGTCGATAGTGCTCCATTTGGGAACGCTTGTGGCGGTGTTTGCAGCGTTTTGGAGGACGATATTGGGAATGATAAAGGAATTTTTCCTTATGTTCGCTGATATTTTCACGGGAAAGTTTTCGTGGCGCGATATGAATTCCGACCGCAGAATGGTGTTTATGGTGATAATCGCCACGCTGATATTGGTTCCCGTGTACTTTGTCAAGGACTTTTTCACGGCGCGTCAGGGGGACGGCGATATCATTTTCGAGGGGATTGCATTCCTGTTTACGGCGGTGCTGCTGTTCCTCTCGGATAAGTGCAATAACGGCACGAAAACAGGCGAGCAGATAAAGGTCAAGGACGCAGTCACGGTGGGACTGTTCCAGTGCGTTGCGCTGTTCCCGGGAGTTTCGCGCTCGGGTTCGACAACGGCGGCTGGATTGTTCTGCGGACTGGAGAAGAACACCGCGGTCACGTTCGCGTTTATCCTCGGCATTCCCGCGATACTCGGCGGCAGCGTCCTCGAGATCGGCGACGCGCTGAAGTCCGATATGCAACTCGATTGGGTGGCGCTTGGAATTGGATTCGTTGTCGCAGCGGTCGTCGGATTTCTGGCGATAAAGCTTGTCAAGTGGTTGCTCGACCGTGATCGTTTCAAAATATTCGGGGTATATACGTTGCTTATCGGAATACTTTGTATTCTCGGCGGTATCTGGGAGCACGCTTCGGGAGCGACAATCGCTTCAATATTCGGGAAATAAAAACAGTTTTTCAGGGAAAATATTACATAAAGGAAGATTAAAATGGCAGAGAGAAAAACAACTTCCCGCGGCACTACCAAAAGCGCAGGAAGTACAGGGAGAACAAAATCATCTTCAACGGCTAAGTCGCGCTCCAAAAAAGCTGCGGAACTGGAGGCGCAGCGTATACGCGAGGAAGCGCTCCGCAGAAGTCTGCGCCGCCGTCACATCTGTTCGGTAATAATGCTGGCGCTGGGTGTTGTTTTAACGCTGTTAACGATCATTCCCGGGAGTATGGGGTGGAAAGCGCTGTTTGACGTTATGCATGGGCTTTTCGGGTTTGCGGCGTACGCGGTCGGTCCGCTTATGATCTACGCTGCGTTTGCGATATCTGCGGGAAAACCGAACAATACCATAGCGTTCACGATTTTCAGAATATCGCTGTTTGTAGTTATGTTGTGCGCGGCTGTTGAGATACTTTCCGTTGGTGAGATACGCGGTGAGAACTTTGGCGAGGTTTTTGTAAACCTTTACAAAAACGGTGTGGAATTCAGCGGAGGAGGTGTTTTCGCGATAATACTGGGCGTTCCGCTGCTGTTTCTGGGAAGATTGGGTGCGACTATCATTGTTATCATTGCCGTGCTGGTGTGTGTGCTGCTTATCGTGAATATCCCGCTGCCTGAACTGTTTGCGCGGATAAAGGGATTTTTCCGCAATGTCGGTGAGAATGTCGCCGAAAAGAACGAACGCCGACGAGAGGAAGCTGCCATTGCCAATGAGGAATATATCCGCATTCAGCAGGAAAAGCGGTTACAGCGTCAACAAGAGGAGCAGCTCCACCGTGAACAGCTTCAGCGCATAGAATTAGCCGAAAGGGAGAACGAGCGTGAGAGAAAGCTCGCTGATATGCGCGATGTTATAAACAGTGTCGGAAAGCTCTCCGATGAGCCGTCAAGACCGCAGAAACCATTTGAAATGCCCGAGCCTATGGCGGCACCCAAAAAGGAGAAGTCTTTAAAGCTCCCCGAGCAGGAACAGACCGCGGAACTTATTGAGGAGCAAAAACAGGAGAGCCGCGATTATCAGCAGGCACTGAAAAAGTATATGGAGAAGCGCCATCCGATAATGCGCGATCCCGAGCCGCTCACTCCCGATAAATTTGAGGATGGCGACGCGGATCTGGTGCCAATAATCGATGCGTTGGACAAACTCAATGCTGAGAAGGTTCCCGCTCGCGTTTCAAAGATTGTTGACGCGCCCAAGACCGACGTTACCGATTCGGACAAGCTTTCCATGGAAACTGTGGATAACGTTGACGATATTTCCGATGTTGACGAGGCTGAGCTTCCGTTTGACCTTGACGATATTATCAATGAAAACCGCCCGTTGCAGGGCAATTCGGGTTTTGTAGAGCCACCCTTGCAGAAAGCGGAGCAGAGTATCGAGATTGCTTCGTTTGGCAGTGAGCCGTTTAAAAGCGGTGACAGACAGGTCACGCTTTCGGAGGTGTACACGCTGCCTCCGATGAACTTGTTGAACCCCGTAAAAAAGCCTGTTCAGCAAGCGGATATTGATGTGGAGATACGCCGCAACGCGGATAAGCTGGTCGAAACGCTGAAAAGCTTCGGCGTGCAGACTACATATCTCGGAGCCAGCCGCGGTCCGTCCGTAACGCGTTATGAATTACAGCTCGCGCCCGGCGTGAAGATAAGCAAGATATCCAATCTCGCGGACGACGTGGCGTTAAACCTCGCGGTGAGCGGCGTGCGTATAGCGCCCGTTCCCGATAAGCCCGCAGTCGGTATTGAGATACCTAACAAGGTCAAGGACACGGTTTTCTTCCGCGAGCTTGTGGATACTCCCGAATTCAAGAAATCGTTTGACAAAAAGCTCGAGACCGTTCTTGGAAAGGATATCAGCGGACATTCCGTTACCTGTAACATTACCAAAATGCCGCATTTGCTTATCGCGGGAACTACGGGCTCGGGAAAGTCGGTGTGCGTAAACTCGCTGATAATGAGCATTCTGATGAAGTCTACGCCCGATGATGTTCGGCTGATAATGGTCGACCCCAAGCAGGTCGAATTTATGATGTACAATGGTATTCCGCATTTGCTGATACCCGTTGTCACCGAGCCGAAAAAGGCGGCGGGAGCACTTGCGTGGGCGGTTACGGAAATGGAGCGTCGTTACACGCTGTTCTCCGAAAATAACGTGCGCAATATCGATGGTTATAATGACATTGCAAAAAATGACGACGAGCTGGAGCATATGCCGCATATCGTCATCTTTATCGACGAGCTTGCCGATCTTATGATGGCATCGCCGAAGGACGTTGAAGACAGTATCGTCCGTCTCGCGCAAAAGGCAAGAGCAGCGGGTATGCACCTTGTAATCGCGACCCAGAAGCCTACCGTTCAAGTGGTCACGGGGCTTATCAAGGGTAATATCCCGAGCCGTATAGCGCTGCTGGTTTCCTCGAATATCGACAGTCGCGTAATTTTGGACGCGAGCGGAGCAGAAAAGCTGCTTGGAAACGGCGATATGTTGTACATGCCCGTGGGAGTTCAGAAACCGATACGCTTGCAGGGCTGCTATGTTTCAGACGACGAGGTGGAACGTGTTGCGGAGTTTATCACGCAGGCGTTCCGCGCTGAGTACGATGAGGGAATTATGGCAGAGATCGAGCGCCAAGCAGAGATAGTAAGCTCAAGCGACAAGAATTCCATTTCCGAATCGGATGACAGCGGCGACCATGACCATGACGACAAGCTTGACGACGCGATAGAATTCGTCGTTACGGCGGGGCAGGCGAGCACATCCGCGCTCCAGCGCCATTTAAAGCTTGGCTACGGCAGGGCGGCGCGAATTATCGACACAATGGAGAAAATGGGCGTTGTAGGACCGTATGAGGGCTCTAAACCGCGTCAGGTGCTTATGACTAAACAGGAATGGTATGAAAGAAAGCTGCGTAGCTAAAAAATAAAGGAAATTTATGGAATGACAGATAATTTATATAAAAACACTGAAATGATGAATAAGCTTGACGAGTTTTTGCTTGATATTCAGAAACCCGCGAGATATATCGGCGGCGAGGTCGGCTCTGTCATCAAGGACAAGAGCAAGGTGGACGTGAGGTTCGCGTTTTGTTTTCCCGATACGTATGAGATCGGAATGTCGCACCTCGGTATGAAGATACTTTACGGCTTGAAGAACGCGGTGCCTAATTACTGGTGCGAGCGTGTGTTTATGCCGCTGCCCGATATGGAGGAGCAGATGCGCAGGCGCGGAATACCGTTGTACGCGCTCGAGAGCCTTGACCCGATACGCGAATTTGATTTTATCGGCTTTACGATACAGTACGAGCTCTGCTACACGACGATACTCGAAATGCTAGATCTTGCTGGGCTGCCCGTACTTGCAGAGGAACGTAATGAGCTTACTCCGCTTGTTGTCGCGGGCGGACCGTGCGTTTGCAATGCCGAGCCGCTTTGCGACTTTATTGACCTGTTCATTATCGGCGATGGCGAGGAAATCAACCTTGAGCTTATGCGCCTTATGGAGCGGTGCAAAAAGGAAAACGTCTCAAAGCGGGAGTTCCTCGAGCGCGCTGCGCAGCTCGAGGGAATTTACGTCCCGAGCTTTTACGACGTTGAATACAACGAGGACGGAACCGTTAAGGCGATAACCGCGCAGGAGCCCGCTCCGAAAACCGTTACAAAGCGTATAGTTCACGATCTTGATAAGGCGTATTTTCCGGATAGTTTTGTTGTGCCGTTCTGTGATATCGTGCATAACAGAGCGGTCGTTGAAGTTCTCCGCGGCTGTATACGCGGCTGCCGGTTCTGTCAGGCGGGATTTATTTACCGTCCGTTTCGTGAAAAGCAGAAGTCCACTATTCTTGATCAGACACGCTGTCTTTGTGAAAATACGGGCTACGATGAGGTCTCGCTTTCGTCGCTTTCCACAAGCGACTATAAGGATATCGAGGGTCTGTTGTCCTGTCTTACCGATTACACCTCAAAGAACGGCATAAACCTCTCGCTACCGTCGCTGCGTGTTGACAGGTTCAGTGAGGAAGTTCTTAAAGAGATATCCGACGTGCGCAAGAGCGGGCTGACGTTCGCGCCCGAGGCGGGTTCCCAGCGTCTGCGCGACGTTATCAACAAGAACGTTACCGAGAAAAATGTCCTTGACAGCGTGAAGATCGCGTTTGAGGGCGGTTACAGTGCTATCAAGCTGTACTTTATGCTTGGACTTCCGACCGAGACCGAGAAGGACATTGAGGGCATTTACGACCTCGCCAAAGCGGTCATTGAGCAGTTCTATGCCAATCACGACCGCAAAAAGGGAAAAGCTCCTTCGGTGTCCATCTCGGTGAGCACATTTATTCCGAAGCCGTTCACGCCGTTCGAGTTTGAGCCTCAGGCAAGCGAGGAGGAAATACGCGCCAAGCAGAAGCACCTAATGGAGTACGCGAACGACAGAAAGATATCAATCTCGAGGTCAAAATATGACGTTTCGCTGCTTGAAGCCGTTTTGGCGCGTGCGGACAGGCGCGTAGGCAGGGCGGTATATCTGGCGTGGAAAAAGGGCTGTAAGCTGGACGGCTGGGAAGAATATTTCAATATGAATATATGGCGTGAGGCGTTCGCGGAATGCGGACTCGAAATGAGCTTTTACGCCAACCGCCGTCGTGAATACGATGAGGTCGCTCCGTGGTCGCATATAAATATGTTGGTCGACCGCGAGTTCTTCATTAACGAAAACAAAAAGGCCCATGAGGGAGTAACAACGCCAAACTGCCGCGAGCAGTGTTCCAATTGCGGAGTGATCAAGAACGTTGGAGGTGATATCTGCCGTGCCATCCGTTAATACGCGCGTGTTTTTCAGCAAGACTGACCGCGCTAAATATATCTCGCACCTTGATCTTAACCGGGTAATGCAGGGCGCTATAAAGCGCGCAAAGCTCCCCATATGGTACACCGAGGGATATAATCCGCATATGTATGTGCAGTTTATGCTTCCGCTGTCGTTAGGGCAGGAGGGTGTTCGCGAGGCTATGGATTTTCGATTATTGGAGGAGATACCGCATTGCGAGGTTACAGAACGGCTAAATAAAGCGCTGCCGTTTGATATTCGTGCCGTGGAGACTGCCGTACCCGTGCTGAAAAATATTGACATAACGACTGCCGAATATGAGATAACCTCCGATATTGACAATGAAAAATTTCTCGATTTCACAAAGAGTGAGAAAATAATCGTCGAAAAGAAGACCAAAAAGGGCGTATCCGAGATAGACCTTAAGCCGCTTATCTCGGGGCTTACGGCAGGGGAGAGGATAACGTTCAGACTTCCCGCGGGCAATGATTTCAATATCAATCCAGCGCTTCTGCTGAACGCGTACCGCGACGTTTCGGGCGATGAGATCAAGAATATACGAATTGTCCGCACCAAAATACTCTGCGCGGACGGCAGTGAATTCAGATAGAGTGTTATATTTTTGAGTAAGTACTTGCATTTTTGGTAAAAATAGTTTATAATGATAGTATTAAAAAACGTTAAGGTGGGGTATTACAATATGAAAAAACAAAAAAAAACGGATCGTGAAAAGATACCCGCCTCGGTATTACTCACCAGTATTATTACGGCTGTTGTTATTCTCGCGATATGTGCCGTTGTATTTTTTATTTCGTTCAACAATGTAGTAAGCGCGGGAATATTCTGATAAGCAGAGGTGTGCTATGGCAATTGAATGCATTGCGATCACGGGAATTTTTATCCTGTTTGTGATCATTTTTTTCAGGTCCAAGCGTAAGGAATGGGCTATCGCCACGCTTCCGCTGACGCTCGTCCCGCTAACGGATGTCGTGCTGGAGCTCGTCTTGGCGCGTATATTCAAGGTCGAGATCACGGCGTTCGGCGGTATACTGGCGTTGGTCATTGCGGTAGCAGCTTCGGCGGCGTGGGTTGGTGCTGCGGCTGGCACGCTTAAGCATAAGCGAACCAAAGCTACGTATATCGGCATTTCCAATGCGTTCAATATTGCGCTTGCGGCTATTCTTATCAACGATATCCTTGTAAGCGTCGAGAAACTGGAGTCGCTTATTGTGTGAATGTATTTGTAAATTTATGGTTTTTAGACATTCGGGTAAAGTCGAATGTCTTTTCTTTTCTTAGAAAAAATGTATGCATTGTTTTGAAATGCAAATTGCAGGAAGTTGGAATTTATCTACTTGAATTGGTTTAAAAAAATTTTCGGATTTTGGCAAAACTACCTTGACAAAAGTATCAAAATACTATATAATAGAAATATGTTGTATAAATAGTACAATATGTAGTGAGATTAAGGAGCAACTATAATGGCAATGATCACAATGATAAATAAGCGCGACGGCAGACAGGTTCCGTTCAATATCGAAAAGATCGCGGGGGCCATCTATAAGGCGGCGCAGTCGGTAGGTGGAAACGATTACAACGAGGCTATGCAGCTTGCCGACGACGTTTGCCAGAAGCTGTCGGAGACGATAATCGGGCGAAATCCCTCAGTCGAGGAGGTTCAGGATGTGGTGGAGCGCGTTCTGATCGAGGGCGGTCACGCCAAGACGGCAAAGGCGTATATTCTTTACCGTGCTGACCGTACAAGACGCCGCGAGATGGATTCCACACTTATGAAGATATACGAGAATTTGACGTTTTCGTCCGCCGCCGACTGTGATATCAAGCGCGAGAATGCCAACATTGACGGCGATACCGCTATGGGCACTATGCTGAAATACGGAAGCGAGGGTGCAAAACAGTTCAACGAGATGTATGTGCTCGACGAGGCACATTCCCACGCGCATATAAACGGCGATATTCATATACACGATCTTGATTTTCTCACGCTCACGACGACCTGCTGTCAGATCGATCTGCTTAAGCTGTTTGACGGCGGATTTTCGACGGGTCATGGTTTTCTGCGTGAGCCGAACGATATATCAAGCTATGCTGCGCTTGCCTGCATTGCTATTCAGTCTAATCAGAACGACCAGCACGGTGGTCAGTCTGTGCCGAATTTTGACTACGCAATGGCGGAGGGTGTTAAGAAAACATTTAGAAGAATGTATATTACCAACCTCGCAAAGGCAGTGTTGTACACGTTCGGAAAGGATTACAACGAGATACGCGATAAGCTGAAGCAGACCGAAGAGAAGATCGAAACGGAATTCGGTCTGTATCCGAGATTACAGGATAATTACGATTACAAGGCGAAGGAGTGGGAGATACTCGCTCCGGAGTTCGGAGATAAGTTCACGGAGCTTCAGGATGAGGCTGAGCAACTCGCCGAGGCGGAAACAGACCGAGCGACCTATCAGGCAATGGAGGCGCTTATTCATAACCTTAACACGATGAATTCTCGTGCGGGTGCGCAAAACCCGTTCTCCTCGATAAATTACGGCACGGATACCTCGCCCGAGGGCAGAATGGTGACGCGTAACGTTATGCTCGCGACCGAGAGCGGTCTCGGAAACGGTGAAACACCTATTTTCCCGATTCACATCTTTAAGGTAAAGGAGGGCGTAAATTATAACGAGGGCGAACCAAATTACGATCTCTTCAAGCTTGCTATGCGTGTTTCGGCTAAGAGAATGTTCCCGAATTTCAGTTTTATTGACGCGCCGTTCAATCTGCAATTTTACAAGGAGGGCGACTATAATACCGAGATCGCCTATATGGGCTGCCGCACGCGCGTTATCGGCAACAACTACGACAAATCACGCGAGATAGTAACGGGCAGGGGAAATCTCAGCTTTACCACTATCAACTTGCCGAGACTTGGTATTGAGGCAAACCGCGATATCAACAGGTTCTACAAAATGCTTGACGACACTATGGAAATGGTGTTTGAGCAGCTTTTGCAGCGTTTTAAGATACAATGTCAAAAACGGGTGAAGAATTATCCGTTCCTTATGGGACAGGGCGTGTGGATAGATTCCGAGAAACTCTCTGAAAACGACAACATCGGTGAGATATTGAAGCACGGTACACTGTCCGTAGGCTTTATCGGGTTGGCGGAATGTCTCGTCTCGCTTATCGGTGTACATCACGGTGAAAGTGAGGAGGCTCAGAAACTCGGCTTTGAAATAGTCACTCATATGCGTGAAAAGATAGACGTCCAGGTCGAAAAGACAGGACTTAATTTCAGCCTGCTTGCTACTCCTGCGGAGGGGCTTTCGGGAAGATTTATTGCCATTGATAGAAAACACTACGGCGAAATCAAGGGGATAACCGACAAGGATTATTACACGAATTCGTTCCATGTTCCCGTTTATTATCCGATAAGCGCGTTCAAGAAGATACGTATTGAAGCTCCTTATCACGCGCTGACAAACGGAGGGCATATCAGCTATGTGGAGCTGGACGGAGACCCGTTGAAAAACCTAGACGCGTTTGAGCAGGTGGTGCGTTATATGAAGGATCAAGGGATAGGCTACGGCGCGATCAATCACCCGATTGACCGTGACCCTTGTTGCGGATTTACTGGTATTATTGACGATGAGTGTCCTATGTGTCACCGCCGCGCGGACGAGGTTCAGATTGACCGTATTGAGCGGCCGAGAAGATTTACTAAAGAGTGATATATTACAGCCGCTGTACGGCGGCTGTTTCCATGTGTGTTATTGGAGGATACTATGGATATACGTATTTCGGGGACGGTTTCGGAGTCTATCGTTGACGGTCCCGGGTTCAGATATACGGTTTTTGTGCAAGGATGTCCGCACAACTGTCCGGGCTGTCACAATCCGCAGACGCATGATTTTGAGAGCGGGCGGATAGTCGATACGGACGAGCTGTTTCGTGAGTGCGTTGACGACCCGCTCAACAAGGGCGTAACGTTTTCGGGCGGCGAGCCGTTTTCGCAGGCTAAGGAGCTTTACGAGCTTGGCAAACGCTTTAAAGAACGTGGGTATGATATATGGTGTTACACCGGCTGGACGATGAAAGAGTTGTGGAAAATGGCTGAGAGCGAGTACTATGTCGGAAAGCTGATGTCGATAATCGACGTATTGGTTGACGGGCGTTTTATTAAAGAACGCAAAACATTTTCACTTCCGTTCCGCGGAAGTGAAAATCAGCGTCTTATCAATATGAAAATGACACTTGAGGAAAATATGGTTATCACATATATTTTGTAAAAATGTAATAATTTTTTGATTGATTAATTTATAAATATATGTTACAATATATTCAGTAATCAGATATAATCAAGGGAGAGATCGACATAAATATACCGAAAAAATTTGCCGCGGTGATTGCTGCGTCGTTTATGCTGCTTATCGCGTCTGGCTGCCGTGAGGACGACGGCTGCGATTATACGTTTAAATACAATATTTCCTCAAATCCCGTAACGCTCGACCCGCAGATCACGGACGATCCGAATTCCGATATCATTATCGAGAATGTATTTATGGGCTTGCTGACACTGGACAAGGACGGCTCTGTAAAAGCCGGCGCGGCGTCGGATTTCACGGTTTCAGATGACGGACTGACGTATAACTTTAAGCTAAAACAGGATATATATTGGATTGACAATGATGAATTTGAGGATAAATGCACAGCGGATGATTTTGTGTATGGTTTTACGCGTCTTTTTATGCCCGAAACAAGAGCGCCTCATGCGCGTGATTATTATTGCATAAAGAATTCGGAGCTGCTGAATACGGGCAAGATTACGGACAACTCATTGTTGGGTGTAAAAGCAAAGGGTGATTACGAGCTTGAGATAACGCTTGATTATCCCAACTCGCGATTTCTGACAATGCTCACTGAGCCGCCCGCAATGCCATGCAGCAAAAAGTTTTTTATACAGTCGCAGGGCAAGTACGGTCTGTCGGATGAATGTACGCCTTCAAACGGCTCCTTCTATGTGCGTAGGTGGCTGTACGAACCGTATGCCGACAAAGATTCGAACAGTATTACTCTCGGCAGGAATTACAAGAATGCCGAGTCGCGTGAGATTTGTCCAGCTGCAGTTACATTATATATTCGCGACAAGGAGCTTTTTATCGAGGATTTTCTTGGCAGCGACGTGAACTGCATTTCTGTTTCCAACAATGACAAGGTGCTGATCAAGGGTGATGTTATAGGAGAGGAATTCAGTACCATTACCGGCGGGATAGTGTTCAACAGGAATTCAACGCTTTTTTCAAACAGCCACTTCTGTATGGCGCTTGCTCTGTTGACAGACCGTGAAGCGATAAGATCCGCGGTTCCCGAATTTGAGGCGGCAGAAGGGATTGTACCCGCTCAGGTGTCAATGCTTGATAAGAGTTATCGTGAGATCGTTGGACGCTGTAAGCTGCTTGAATATGATCTCACGTCTGCGCGCAAATACTTCCTGAAAGCACAGCCGCAACTTAATACGAGCCTGTTTACGGGTGCGAGAATAATCGTTCCGGATAGCGTTGCCGAGACAGCTGTGTCGTATGTGATGCAGGAGTGGCAGCGCGAATTCGGGTTCTACTGCGTTGTCGAGCAACTGGATGACGAGGAGTACAACGCAAGACTTGACAGCGGCGATTACGATATCGCTGTTATCGAGCTTTCGGGCAAATACAACAGTCCGTCTGCGTATCTGGAGCAATTCAGTGCGGATAACTATGAAAACCATTCCCATTACTCCGACAGCGTATTTGAGGAGATATTGAAAAAGGCAAAAGAGACCGTTGAGCTTTCCGACAGCGCGAAAAAATATCTTGATGCCGAGCAGGAGCTTATCAACAAAGCGGCGTTTGTTCCTTTGTATTGTAAAAATGAATACTTTTTCACGGTGGAGGGCATTACCGATATCGTGTATGATCCTTTTTCAAAGACGGTGGATTTCACGTTGGCGAAGATATTCGATTAAGATCGACTGCCTGTCCGTTCTAACGGACAGGCGGCTTTGTTATATTTATGTAATAAAAAACAAGCATTATCGAATATACTGGTACTAATCTCGCTTAGAGTTTCCCATAAAAAGATGAATTACTTTGCTGAACAAATCATAATAAATTGAACGAATTAAAGTGGGATTAGTATATGCAAAAAGAAATATTTTCGGTCGGCTGTCCAAAAAATCGGACGGCTTGAATTTATTTTTACATAAAATTCTCGTCCGTTTCGTAAGCGTCGCGGTAGAGGATATGCTTGATCTCCGCAAACAGTGTTTTCGAGAGCGGAGACGGTCTTGACATTATCATCAGCCGCACGGGCTTTTCACCATTGTGATAGGGAGGCTGGTAGTATTCGTATTCGTTGAGGTGAAAGCCCAGCCGTTTGTAAAAACCTATTCTGTGGACTGCGGCATCGCTTGTTTCTGGTGGTTCGACCTCAAGTATTATCGGGCATTTTGTGATTTTACAAAGCTTTTCCATCAGCTCCGAGCCGAGACCGTGACCACGCAATTCTTTGGCGATAGCGAAGTGCTCTAAATATATGAAACCGTCAAGCTGCCAGTAGTTCATAAGTCCTTCGATATTTCCGTTTTCCTCCTGTACAAGTGAACGGAAACGCGGCTTTTGAAACTCGTTGAAATGCTCGTTGAAACTGCGGCGCTCATCCTTCGGGAATGAGTATTCGATTATTTTAAACAGCTGCTCAAAGCTCTCGCGCGGCATTGGATTTTCGGTACTGTAAATAGTTATTTTATTCATAAATAACTCCTTTTTTTGTTTGGAGGTAATCAAATGGGGGTATTGCTTTTAAAACTGGCATTGGAAAATCTGCTTTTTTTCGGACTGCATTTCGACAGAAAGAATATGTTCCCGAAACAGCTTTCCGCAAAGGAGGAGGCGGAGTGCATACGTCAGATTGCACATGGCGACACCATGGCACGAGATAGGCTGATCGTTCACAATATGCGGTTAGTTGCGTATATTGTTAAGAAAAACTATCCCGAGGCTAAAGACGCGGACGACCTTGTTTCCATTGGCACTATCGGTCTGATACGTGCCGCAGAAACGTTTGATTATCAAAAAGGGAATCAGTTCAGCACTTATGCGTCAAAGTGTATTGATAATCAGATAAAAATGTACTTTCGAAAGATCAAGCACCAATTGACGGAGATTTATATAAACGATCCGATAGAAAGTGACAGCGAGGGAAACGCGCTTACTATCGCGGATATTTTCAGCAGCGGTGTAAATGTTGAGAATGATGTCGAACTGAAAATAAATTCCGAGAAGCTGTATAGATTTATTGCAGAGGAGTTGGACGACCGAGAGCGCGAGATCGTCTGCAAGCGCTATGGGGTAGCCGACGCAAACGGTAACGTATGCAAGCCGCTAACTCAGCGTGAGATCGCAAAGCAGCTCGGGATATCGCGCTCATACATCTCAAGAATTGAAAAACGCGCCTTGGAGAAGCTGCGTGCGCGGTTTGACAAATCGTGATTTTAGTTCGTTATTGAATTATAACATTTTTTTTGGTATATGTCAAGTTCGGGGTGTTAAGGTTTTGAAAAAATGAGCAATGTAAAAAACAAACTTGATCTGACTTTTTCGATCGGGTTTTATCCGCCAATTTTTATGACAATATTACTGTAAGATAAATGTTGACTTTTCTCGAAATTTGTTCTATTCAAAGCAAGATATCTTCCGTTATATCGGAATCAAACTCAACAAGCAGTACATCCTCGGAATTTTCACAGACGGAGGAGACCTCGGAGGTTTCTGTTCCTCAACGGACGGAAACAGCGGAGTCGATAACCGCGTCCGGGCTTTCTCTCGAAGAATATTACGGTATAACCTCGGATTACGCATTATGCGTAAACTAGTGATATGCACAATTAAAATGAGCCTGTTTGCGATAGCGGCAGGCTCGTTTGATTTATTAGCTGTAATAACGCTGATTTTTACTTTCGGGCTTTTCGGGAATATTGGCGGCAATACAGTCTGTTTTTATATTTATAGGTATTCAAATTCAAAGCTTGCCCTATCACTTTTGAATTCGCATAAAATTGCTCCCTTGTAAGAAAAGCGGTAATAAGTCTTGCAGGAAGCGCTTTCGTGTATCGTTCTTCTCATTTCTCCGTTGACCGGAGCTGACAATGGGTAAGCGTTTTTTTTGATAAGCTTTGCGGTAAGCTCATAGTCGCCCTGTGATACGGTTATTGTATTATTGCCGATATGCTTTATTATTGCGCCAAGATATGTGGCAATACGATATTCTTTTCCGTTTAGCATAACAATGCCTATAATTCCCGTAAAACTGAAACCAAGCATGGGAATATCAGCAGCGGAGAGCATAAGCGAGCCGTTTGCGAAATGACATTGCGTCCAAACATAACGCTTTGGAAATGAAGTTCCGCAGTCGCCTTCAATATATCCCGAACCGTTATGAAATACGTATTGTTTTCCGTTGAACAAGAACTTTCCATCAACGCTGTGCGACATACTGTAAACGCTGTGACGGCATTGCATAAACGGGACAAATTTAAACGGTCCCATAATATCATAACGGATAGGTGAAAGCTCGCCAAAACGCAAAGCGCCTTGCGCTGTCAGATCATTTGTTTTGATATTGAGTTTGATCCCTTTTTCGGAAAAAACGTTGTTCCCAATCTTTACGAGCAAAGGATCTTCACGGTATTTCAGCTGTGGAAACGGGAGGCAAAACGCATTATCGTCGGTAATTATTTGCAGATATGCGGAACTGTTGCTGCAATGAAACGATGGGATAAAAGCGACAGTACGATTATCTCCCGCGCATTTAAAGTACCAGCCTTTGAAATATTCCTTTTTCGTCAATGGCTTTTCCTCCGATCAATGATTTGACTTTAGTATGGCCTGTAACAAAAATAGATATACTGTTAAAAATCCGCCACAAAACCTCCATATTTCCAAAAGATGTAAAATGCAGTACTGAAAAGGCATAACAAGTTAAAAATAACCAAAATTTGTGCAATTTGCTTATTGAAATTTGTCATAAAAAGTGGTATAATGTTTTACTAACAAGCAATGTCAGTTAGTAGATATAAAAATATAAAACGCATTGCGATACCTCTTTGAACCCTTTACAAAGAGATGACAAACGCACGACAGAGAAAAAGAGAAACGGGCGTGCAATATTTTTACAGCCCTCGTTTCTCTCCATGGGGAAAGGACGATCTTATGAAACACAGGGTAAAAAAACTGATGTCAGCCGCGGCTGCATTGGTATTCGCAGTTCAGGCAAACTGCGCGGTTTTTGCGGAGAGTTTTGGTAGTACCGCTGTACGCTCTGCCGCTCCTACGGGACAGGTGAATGTTTCGGTCACTCCCGCGCTCGCGATGGCAGGGAGCGTGGAATTCACCGCCGAGCTTTCGGGAAACTCGCAGACTATTACACTTGATAGTGACAGCGACGGCGGCGAGGTTTGCTTTACCAATCTCGCACAGGGGGAGTATACGCTGAAGGTAACCGCAGACGGGTTTGCGGATCACATTCAGACCGTGAACGTGGGCAGCCAGGCAGCTATCGTCAAGCTGATGACGGGTTTCGCGGAAGGTATTGATTACCAAAGGGGTGCGCATCCGGGCACGTTGCTTATAGGCGACGCCAATAACGACGGCAAAGTTGACGACAAGGACAGACAGCAGCTTACTGATGCAGTGGACAGCGGCAGCGCAAACGGGCTCGTTGACCTCAACGGCGACGGTGCCATCGACCTTGTTGATCTTGAGTACCTCGCAAAAGGCTACAACGTGACCGAGAACACACAGGCTGTCTCCGAGACTATTATCCCCTCGACGGTCATCAATCCGTCGGCGGGAGCGGAAACACGTGTCGAGGGCGACCTTGACGATCTTTTTGTCAAGTCGGGCGGCGTGAAGCTGTACGCCGAGGACGGGGAGATATCCGATAACAGCCCCGTTTCACTTGAGTTTGATATAACCGACAAGGGGGCGGCTTCCCAAGCGGACGGCATCGTTATTTCTGTATCCGAGGACAACCCCGTCGCAAAGGCTGAGGTCGACATCGATTATGTTGACGAAGACGGCGTTGAGGCGACTCAGACCGCGTTGGTCGAGAACGGCGTACATCATCTGCTCGACACCGAGGATGTTACCGTAGAGGTCGACAGGCGCGGAAACATACATATCAACCTCGGCTCGCAGATAGCCGTTAAAAAGATAACATTTAAGATATTCGGCATGACCAAGGACAGCACGCTTGCCGAGATATCATCCGTTGAGTTTGTAAACGGAATGGAGAGCAAGATATCCGAACCTGATACCGATATTCCCGAGGGTCTCTTCGCGGAAGTCGGAGATAAGCAGTTCGTGCTCAACTGGGAGCCTTGTGTGAACGTGACGGGCTATGAGGTCGAAATATCTCTCGGCAGCCGCACCGAGCTTTACAGGGTGACCGGCAGCTCGCTGAGCGTTTCCATGTTCAGCAGTGCGGAGCTTGTCAACGGCACGACATACACTGCGAGAGTGCAGTCCGTTAACGGAGCGTGGAGAAGCGGCTGGAGCGACACAACAGATGTTACCCCGAGAGCCTCAAAGAAGCCTCTCAAGCCCGACGGTCTGACCGCTGTCGGTGGCTACAAAAGCATTAACGCATCTTGGAAAAAGACGAAAGATGCCGATTGGTACAATCTTTATTATAAGAAAGCCGGCGACAGTGAGTACACCAAGATCGCCGACATTACCGCTACAAGCTACACCATCTCCGAACTTGAGAACAAGACGGAGTATACTCTTTATGTCACCGCATTAAACGAGCACGGCGAAAGCGGTCCTTCTCTGTTGGCGGTTGCGGAGACCACCGACGTAAATCCTCCCGAAATGCCCAAGTTCAACCTTATAAACACGGGTGAAAAAGGCGAAAAGGGGGCGCATATTATTGAAGCAACTCACTATTACGGCGAGATGATCGACAGTACTCTCGACGAGGAGGCAAACAGCGCGTGGGGTACTGTTGACCACGACGCGGTTTCGTACTACTACCGCGGAACATGGGACGACGGCGGCTTTAATAATATCGGAGACCACGGTCTGTACTATGAGTTCGACGAGGCTTACGATATGCAGCGTATCGCGCTGTACGAATCTGTTTACGGCGTTCCCGAGTTTTTCTATACGCGCGTCAACTACTGGGATGAGGACGGCAATATGACCGAGCTGGGCAGACTTCCCGTTTCAAAGAAGTTCGACAGCGAGGGACGCAAGTATTTTCAGGTCAATCTTTCCTCAAAGATAACAGCGAAGCGTATTCAGATAGCGCTTGCCAACTATTCGGCAAGCGGCAGGATCAACATTGCCGAGGTGTATTTCTACCACTACGATACCATCGCGGACGATATTATGGCACTGTACGCGGACGACCTGCATCTCGTGCTGAGAAACGACGTAACGCAGGCTGACATCGACGCGCTCAGAACGCGCATCAACACCCCCGACCCCGCTTGCGGCGAGCTTAACCCTGACAGGGAACTGCTTGAAAGGGAACTGAAAAATGCCGAGGACATTCTCAACTGCAAAAATCTGAACGCTCCCGTTTATATTCACAACACTATCACGACCAATGATGTCAACAGAGGCTTCGGCGGTCTGAATGCTTGGCAGCCCATCGGCGTGACTGCGGCAGCCGGCGATACCGTAACTATTTATGTTGGTCACAACACGAAGAAAACAGGTGAAAACACCAATCTCCAGCTCGTAACTTCACAGTATCACGCAGAATCGGGTTCGCTGGCAAAGGTCGTTGGTACTTTAAAGGTAGGCGCTAACGTCATTGATATCCCAAAGATCTGGTCGATCGACAAGGAATCGGGCGGTGCTCTGTATGTTCAGTACACAGGCAGTAATGCAAACGATCGTTATGCTGTGCGCGTGAGCGGCGGCGTTAAAGTGCCGATACTCGACTTGTACGGTGTTTCCGATGAGGCAGAAAAAATGGAGAGGACGGAGGTCTATATGACCGAGCTTGCAAATTATATTGCAAAGCTGGAAACCCTTCACTCGGAAAATCACACGGCTTCTTCAAACAAAAATGTGAATCGATACGATTATGAAGCGCAAAACTGCATTCTCGGCGCTTCGGATATATTGCTCGATAATATGCTGCTGTCTCTTCCCGCGGAGCGGGTACTCGCAGGAGCCGGTTCGGGCAGCGCCGCAGAGAGAGCGGCAAAAGCTGTCACCTCGTTTGACGCGATTGAAGAGATGATGAACCTGTTTTATCAGCACAAGGGACTCAACAAAAATGCGTCGGAGGCAATAAACAGATTTCCGAAGGGACACCTTAATATCCGATATCAGAGAATGTTCGGAATGGCGTTTATGTACGCCGCGGGCAACCACATCGGCATTGAGTGGGGCTCCTGCTCGGGTATGCTCTCGAGCAGTTCTGTGACGTCCGACGAGAACGGTCGATATATAAGCGGCAACTACTTCGGCTGGGGTGTTGCTCATGAGATAGGGCATTGCATAAATCAAGGCTGCTACGCTGTTCCCGAGATAACCAACAACTACTTCGCACAACTCGCGCAGGCTAAGGATACCAATGTCGGCATGCGCTTCACTTACAAGAACATCTACGATAAGGTGACTTCGCGCACTCTGGGCAGCTCGTCCAACCTCGCGACACAGCTTGGTATGTACTGGCAGCTCCACGCGGCTTACGATGAGGAGTACAACTACAAGACGTTTGACGACCGCGCCGAGCAGCTTGAGAGTTTGTTCTACGCGAGGGTTGACTCCTACGCGCGCACTCCCGCGAACGCTCCCGCTCCCGACGGAATTGCCCTCACATTGAGCGGCGGTACCGATCAGTGCCTTATGAGGCTTGCTTGTGCGGCTGCCGAAAAGGATATCCTCGAGTTCTTTGAGCGCTGGGGCAAGCTCCCGGACAGCACCACTATGCAGTATGCGAGTCAGTTCCCCAAGGAGACGCGCGCTGTTTACTATGCGGACGACGATTCGCGCGTTTACCGTATGAACAATCCATACGGCGGCTACTTAGGCATGGACGGCGACGTGAGCGCGGTCGGCAGCGGCACATCCGCCGCACCCGCCAACGGCAGTGCTTATCAGATAAATTTCACGCTTGAAAGCGCAAATATTCCCGAGGACGAGTTCCTAGGCTTTGAAATAATACGCTGTACGATGTCGGAGGGACGCGTTCAGCGTGAAGCTGTCGGCTTTACGACAGGAAACACATTTACAGACTACGCGGCGGGGCTTAACAACCGCGTGGTGACATACGAGATAGTTGTCGTTGATAAGTATCTTTACCGCTCCGCTCCGCTGGCGCTTGAGCCCATCAAGATAACCGACGACGGAAGTCTCAACAAGAGTAACTGGACGGCAAGCGCATCCGGTGTCAACGCTGCTGCTTTTGAAGCGGTAATGGGCAATGACAGCGATCCCTGCGACTCCAAGCCCGACGATCCCGTTACTCTCACGATAGACGGTGATTCCGGCACAGTGTACACGGGTACGGCTTCCGCGGGCGCGGAGATACTGTTCGAGCTGAACAGACAGGAAACCGTTTCGGGCTTCAAGTACGTCTCGAACAGCGCCGCAAGCTATACGCTTTTGGTGCACGAGGACGGCACATGGCGCGAGGCTGCGAGCGGCACGTTGGATGGCAGTAAGACCGTATGGTTCGAAAACGCCGACAGGAAGTACGTAAGCACCTATAAGATAGACGCTGTGAAGCTTGTAATCAGCAGCGCCGCCGAGATATCCATCGCGGAATTTGACCTGCTTGGTGTGACGGGCGACAATGTTGACTTTAGGCGCGCAGGCGACGGGACCGTTGCGGTTGGCGTACTCACCGACGACTACGAGTTTGCCGATGGTGAGTTTATTCCCGCGGGCTCGCTGATATTCACGGGCTCGTATAAGGGCAGCCCTGCTTACAACGTTGTAATGCTGTTCGATCAGGATGGCAACGTCGTAGGGAGCGTTTCCGAGGACGGCAGCCTAAACGCGTCGCAGATAATTCTCGCCGACGATCCGGGTAGCGGTCTTATTCAGAACGTTTCTGACGGCACATGGATATACTGGACCGATCCGACAGCGCTGATCGGCGTCTCCAAAGTACGTGCCGAGCTTTACCGCGTAAACAACGCGCTCACCAACGAGAACGAGAGACTTGTCAGCGACTCGTTCTTTATCGATATCCCGGACGATATTCCGAATATCACTCTCGGGGACAACTCCTAGAGTACACGGAATATCGGGAAAGGATCGGTAAATTTATATGTATATTGCAAATTTAAAACTTCCCCCAAAAGGGATAAGACTGATCGCGGTCATCACAGCGCTTTTGTGCTGTGTAATGGCGCTTGGAACTGGCGCTTTCGCGGTATCTGCGGCGCAGACTGTGGAACTCAACGCAAAAGGCAGCGAGGCACAGCTTGTTATGGATTTCCCACAGGCTGCCGCGGAGGAGATAGCTTCAATGCAGATATCCCTTGTCGTCTCGCCAAGCTCGGACAATGCGGATATCGAATTTGTCCCCGAAAGCGGACTGCCCGCAAAGATAGTTGAAAGCCGCTACCACAGTGACACGGGCGTGCTCACGGTTTACCTTGCGGGCACAAAGGCGCTCTTTTCGGATACTTCGCCCCTCACGGTCGGCAAAATAAGGATTGGCGGCAGCGACGTTTCGGCGGCTGTCAAGATTGAGGAGGGCTCGATAAAATTTGTAAGGGGGAGCGAACTTGTGACCCCGAGCGGCGACATCTCATATCCGGGCATGGTAACGATATCGACAGGTAGCGCTTCCATACCACTTCCCCCAGCCCCTCCGTCATCGTCGTCATCAACTTCGTCTGTACCATCATCAAAACCGGTCTCGTCCACTACTTCAAGCTCAGAAAGCTCTTCGGATCCGACTGAACCCAACGAGCCCGTTATCGTACCCGTTGAGCCTGCCGACACATCATCTCTGGCAGAAGCGGTAGACAGGGCGGGCGGTTATAAGCGCGGTGACTACACCGAGGACAGCTACGGCACGTTAGTCGAGGCACTGAACAAGGCTAAAGCGGTGCTCTCAAATAAAGGCTCTACACAGGATGAGGTTGATGAGGCTTTGCTGGTGCTCGAGAACGCTATCGGTATGCTTACTTCCGCTAACAACGCTCCTTCGGGAACTGACGGTTATGGCAGCAGCGGCGGTGATATGTTGTTACCGGGCTCCAACAACGGCGATAGTTCCAACAACGCAGGCAACTCATCGGCTGTGTCACCAGAAAAACCGTCCGATAACAGCGGCGGTAACAGTGGCAGTAACGGGGAGCCCGTCGGCGGCGAACAAAACCCATCCGACAGCAGCCAAACCTCCGACATGAGCAAGACCGACAGTTCCGAAAAGGAAGAGTCCGGCAACAGTGCGGTGATGTGGATAATTATTGTTATGGCAGTGCTTGTCGTAACGGCAGCGGCACTTGTCGTGGCAATTAAGCTGAAGAAGAAGTAATATCTGAACGGATAAGGTATTTTACAAAAAGACAAGGTGGTGAACGCAGCTGTTCGGCACCTTGTTTTTTATTGCACATGAGAATGATTTTCACCGTCGTACAGCGTCTGATATATTCTCACAAGTATCCTTTTTCAATTAAGTGGATTGCATCTATCGGACAGCTTGGGATTATTGCGGTTGTTAGGTGTTTTACAGTGCTGTAATAAGTCTCAAGTAAGCTTGAGTGTCAAGGGGCAAAAAATTCTTTGAAGATTTTTTAATCAAAGCGTTAAGATGAACACACTATAGTATGATCTGCTATAAAATGTATATACTGTTAAAAAAAGGAGAAAAGAATATGAGCAATCATCTGATAAACGCGGTAAGTCCGTATTTATTACAGCACTCGGATAATCCCGTTGATTGGTTTCCGTGGTGTAAGGAAGCTTTTGAGAAAGCAGAGGCGGAGGACAAACCTATATTCCTGAGCATTGGATACAGCACCTGTCATTGGTGTCATGTTATGGCGCACGAGAGCTTTGAAAACCTCGAAATTGCCAAAATACTCAACAAACATTTTATATCAATAAAGGTCGACCGCGAGGAACGCCCCGATATCGACAGCGTTTATATGTCGGTGTGTCAGGCGTTCACGGGGAGCGGCGGCTGGCCTATGAGCATTTTTATGACGTGGGATAAAAAGCCGTTCTTCGCGGGAACATATTTTCCTCCGCGGCAACATTACGGTATGCCCGGTTTTGCCGATCTGCTGCACTCTATTGCAAATCTTTGGATGAATCACCGTAACAAGATTTTGCAATCAGCCGACGAGATAATCAAGCATTTGCAAAATGCGGAGCAAATCAATACAAGTGCGATAAACGATTTGGTTGAAACAGCGGCGAAATCACTATTAGAGAGCTTTGATGAGATAAATGGCGGATTTGGTTCTGCGCCGAAGTTTCCGACGCCGCATAATCTGCTGTTTCTTATGATGTACGCAAAGCAAAATCGAAGTTCCGAGCCGCTTAAGGCGGTTGAAAAAACACTTATCCAAATGAGAAAAGGAGGGATATTTGACCAGATCGGTTACGGGTTTTCGCGGTATTCTACCGATAAGTATTTTCTCGCGCCGCACTTTGAGAAAATGCTGTATGACAACGCTCTTCTGATTATTGTGTATTCCGCGGCTTACGGCGCAGCAGAAAATCCGTTATATCTTGATACTGCGGAGAAAACCGCCGAATATATTCTGCGTGAAATGACCTTGCCGCAGGGTGGATTTTACAGCGCACAGGATGCTGATAGCGATGGAGTTGAGGGAAAGTACTACACTTTCACGCTGGACGAGATTTTCAAAGTTCTCGGTAAGGAAAGGGGAGAGATATTTGCAAACGCCTTTGACATTACCGAGGAGGGGAATTTTGACGGTATGAATATTCCCAACCTACTGAAAAGCAGTGCTCTGAAGTCCGACTTTACCGAGGAAATACGGATACTGTACAGTTATCGAAAAATTCGCACAAGCCTGCATATTGACGATAAGATTTTGCTCTCGTGGAATTCCATGATGATAGCGGCGCTATCAATGCTTTACCGCGTTTCGGGAAGTGATAAGTATCTGAATGCGGCATTAAAAGCACAGCGTTTTATCGAGGAGAATATGTGCGGCGATGTGGAGCTATATACAAGTTGGCGCAGCGGAATTCGTTCAAGCAGCTCTTTTCTGGACGATCACGCTTTTTATATTGCGGCATTGATTGAACTGTACAATTCGACGTTGGACGAAAAGTTTCTCGAAAAAGCGGAGAGTTTTTGCAATTTGACCGTAAAGCGTTTTTACGATGATAAGGACGGCGGATTTTATCTCGCAAAGTCGGATAATGCAGAGCTTTTTATGAACCCGAAGGAAGTCTATGATGGCGCTATCCCAAGCGGAAATTCGGTTATGGCATATGATTTTGTCAGACTGTATCAGCTGACGGAAAAAGGAGAATACGGTGAGCTTGCAAAAAAACAGCTTGCGTTTCTGTCTGCTCGGGCGGAAGATTATCCGTCGGGGCACTGTATGTTCCTGATGGCGAAGATGATGTTTGAATGTCCGCTCAAACATATTACCGTGGTTGTGAAAGAGAATGATAACCTTGAAGAATTAAAAAAGCGGTTGCCGTTTTTAGCCAATATACGCATAACCTCGGAAAGCACAAAGTTCCAGCTGCTGAACGGGAAAACGACATATTATGTTTGTAAGGACAAATTCTGTCTGCCGCCAACAAATGTTTATGATCTGTAAATAAACAAAGGAAAATGTATTTCAGAATAAACAGCACTGTAATCACATGCATTATCGGGTTAATTTTCTTGTGCTTGCCGGTTTGTAGTTGTCAATAAAAGCAGCAAAGTCCTCACGATTGCATATAATATATTATTTGCAAGGAGGGGATAAAATGAAACGTTGTATTCCGCTGGAGCCTGCCGCGGAAGAGGTCTGCTGTCAAAGCTCCGTGCCGCCGCTGATTTTCCGATTGCCGCCCGAACAGGGCAGACAAGCGCTTGAAAAGGCGCAGGATACGCCCGTATACAAATGTCCCGCCGATATATCTTCGGCAGCAGTTGACTGCGGAAAATGGGGCGTGATACCTGTGTATTTTGTTGTACCTAAATGCTCACATACTAAAAATGTGATACTGTATATTCACGGCGGCGGTTGGGTTTTTGGCAGCTTTCACACTCACGAGAAGCTTGTAAGGGAGCTTGCCTCAAGGACAAATTCTATGGTTGTATTCCCCGAGTATTCGCTAGCGCCCGAAGCAAAATATCCCGTTGCCGTAGAGCAGTGCTATTATGTGCTTTCACATCTGTGCGAGATTATAGGAAAGCGTTTTCCGGATGCGCGCTGTGATCTGCCCATCGTTGCGGGCGACAGCGCCGGTGGAAATATAGCTATTGCAATGGTAATTATGTCAAATATGCGCAGCGGTCCGCATATTCAAAAGTTGCTTTTGTATTATCCTGTAACAAACGCCTGCTTTGACACGCCGAGTTATAGGAAATTTGCCGTGAATTACTATCTTTACCGCGAGGGTATGATATGGTTCTGGCGGCAATATGCGCCTTGCCCGAAAACGAGAGACCGGATCACAATTTCTCCGCTTAAGGCAGGTTTGGATTGCTTATGCCATTTTCCGCCGACTATTATAGTCAATGGGCAAGCGGACGTTTTGCGCAGCGAGGGAGAAACGTTCGGTGAAAGACTGCGCTGTGCGGGCGTTGACGTCACAGCTCTGAGCGTTCAGGGAACTATCCACGATTTCGTTATGCTGAATTCGCTTGACCAAACCGCTGCCTGCCGTATTGCAATGGATGCTTCAACAGAGTGGATAAACCGAAATGAAATGGATACTTTCAATAAAAAATAGTCAGAATTTATAGAAATAACAAAAAATCTCGCTTTCTTATTGACAATTTTATTATTAAGCGGTATAATATATCTAGTAAAGTTCCCCATGAAGGAGTAGCAGGCACATTATTTCATAGCAAGTCAACATACTGACCAATGGTTTTGTTGACTAAATTTATTGCAATCAGGAGGATTAATGACTTTTTATCATGTGGTTTCAGATATACCTAAGAAAGTTGGACAGCACTTTGTTTTGGATGAAAAACATCCTAATGGCGTGTACGACCGTGTGTATGCACAGATAAGTACAGTTGAGGATATTTACCAAAACCCCGAAAAGTATAAAGGTGTAGAATTAACCCATAATGTCGATGTTGCTCTTCGTGAGCTGGCATTGGAAAAGGTCCGAAAGGAAAAGTATCCGCAGTATCCGTCCCGCATGGCTGCATTGTATGTTTCCAAGACATATGAGGAAGCTGAGCGGTGGGGTGAATATTTTGCCCGCATTGGACGTCCTGTTTATTGTATTGCCAAGATAGAGGTCAACGGAAATTGCTATTATGGAGACGCTTATAAATGCTTTGACGGAACAATTTCCGAGGAAGAAAATCTCAGATTGGCAGAGATATATTGGTTAAACGGTCCAAATGAAGACGGTCATGAGCCAATAACAGAAGTGCTTGTAGACGGAGATATAGAAGTCGTTGAGATATTAAATGAAATAAATGCGAATGTCGATTAGCTCAATGATGTAATTCCATTTTATCGGGAAGTATAGCGGAGCAGGAAATTTATACTATGCGGATGGTACACGGTATCTCAATTTAATTGCAAAAGCGTATGTGCTGATCGGTACCATACGCTTTTTCTTGACATTTAAGCTGTTAACATTTTTATGATTATTGGATCTCATACATCTATTGATCATATCAAACGCCGTATCGAAAAGATATGCAAATAAATTCAAACATGGGAGGTACGCAAATGAACTGGGGAGTTATGGCAACGGGAATGATTGCCGAGAAATTTGCAAGAACAATATCAAGTATGCGCTCGGAGGGTGAAAACATTGTGGCTGTTGGATCACGTGACAAGGAGCGTGCGCAAGCCTTTGCAAAACAGTACGGAATTGAAAAGGCGTATGGCTCATATGAGGAATTGGCAGCGGCTCCGAATGTGGATGCGGTTTATATTGCTACGCCCAACAATCTTCATTTTGAGAATACTATGCTCTGCATGAACGCGGGAAAGCATATTTTGTGTGAAAAACCGTTCACTACGTGTGCCGAAGACGCGGAAAAGCTTTATAAAACTGCTGACGAAAAGGGTTTGTTCGTGATGGAGGGTTTTTGGACGCGTTTTCTTCCTTTGTATGATGAACTTCTTAAAATAATAAAGTCGAAGCAATTCGGTAAACTTTGTCACGCTCGCTGCGATTACGGGTTTATCGCGAACGGTGTGCGGCGCGAACGTAAATTTTTGTCGGAACTTGGCGGGGGAGCGCTGCTTGACATCGGCATTTATAATCTCGGCTTTTTGAGATTTATCATGGGTGGTGATCCCGAAGCGTTTCAATCGGAGGTTCGCTTTAACGAATACGGCACAGACGAATTCAGCGTGATCCAACTGCGTTATCCGGAAGGTCGCACCGCTCACAGTCTCCAGACAATAGGGTTACAAATAGAGCGCAAGGCAGCACTTTATTTTGACAGAGCGTCAATTTATCTTCCCGATTTTCAGGGAGCGTATTCCATGATCGTTGAGCCTGTTGACAGCGATTCTTACAAGGTCGATTTTCCTCCCGAGATAAATGGGTTTGAGTATGAAGTTCGGGAAGTAACGAGGTCGGTCAAAGCGGGAAAGACCCATAGTGATATTTTCCGTCCCGAGGACAGTATTGCGGTTCTCCGCCTGATGGATAAAATACGCGAAAGCTGGGGTTTGAAATTTTCTTTTGAGTAATAATCGAAAATGATAGTGATGATATCCACTCATAATTTATAATATTCAGCCGCCCAATGCCGACCGCTTGGGCGGCTTGTTCGATTGTTAATCTGATGTACAGAGCATGCCCCTTAGCTGATCTTCTTGACAGAGGTATATATAAACGATCCTATTGAGAGTGACAGAGAGGGCAACACGCTTACGATAGCAAACATTTTCAGCAGTGGAGTAAACGTCGAAAATGATGTCTAACTATGGATAAACTTCGAGAAGCTGTACAGATATTTTACAGAGGAGCTTGACGAACGTGAGCGTGAAATAATCTGCAAGCGTTACTGAGTAACGAATGCGAACGGCAAAGTATGCAGACCGCTTACACAGCACGAGGCAGCAAAGCAACTGGGAGTTTCCCGTTCGTATATCTCAGCGATAAAAAAACGCGCTCTGGAGAAACTGCGTACACGGTTTGATAAGGAGTGATCAAGTGTCAATATGTCCGAGAAAATTTGCCTTTACGATAGTGCGTGTAGGACCGAGAAAAAGCCATTCGTGAATACCCGTATCTCCCGTATAGAAGAAATGATCAGCGTCAACAGGCAATCTGAAAAAGGCGCGGTAAAGCTGATTTATCATTCCGCCGTGAGTTACGACGGCAATAGTTTCTTCCTTGCCATTCTCCGATAATAGCTTTGAAAGCATATACTCCGCACGGTAACGGAATTCAAGTACGCTTTCTTGTTCGTAAACCGACGTATGAACGGCGACCTTTATTTGGGGATACTTTTCATTAACAACATTTCGTTCCAATCCCGCGATCAGTCCGTTGTTGAATTCCATAAGATTGTCCTCGGGGAACAGCGGAGCGTGCGTTGTTTCGGCTAGATGCTGCGCTGTCTGAGCAGCGCGTTTAAGCGTACTGTGAAAAATTTTGTTCAACCGATAATGAGCGCTTACATAATTGCTCATTGCGGCAGCTTGGGTATGTCCGTGCTCGGTCAATTGAAAATCCGCTCTGCCTTCGTGAACATCAAGAAGATCAGCCTCGCTTTCGCCGTGACGTATGATAAGTAATCTCATTGTTTTCTCCTTTCTCTGTCGTGATTATCGCCGTTATTATAGTTATTACGTAATTATAGCACTTTTGAAGAAAGATGTCAAGTGAAAGAATATTGCCTTTATTTCGCGTTTTTTCTAAAAAACTCATAGTAAAACCACTTGATAAAGTCAGCGGATAGTGCTATAATAAAAAATAGTGTAGAACATAAAAATCGGAGGCGTTTTTGATGACGTTAAAAGAATTAAATACAGGCGAGAGTGCCGTAATAATGAGCGTCGGCGGAGAGAGTGCTCTCCGTCAGCATTTTCTGGATATGGGAGTGATACCGGGTGCGGAGGTCACTGTGGTGAAGTTCGCGCCAATGGGAGACCCTATGGAGCTGCAGGTTCATGGATATGAACTGACGCTTCGGCTTGCGGACGCGGAGCAGATTATCATTAAGCCCATTAAGGAGAGAACTAATCAACACAGGCGAATAGACAGGATATACCCTAAAGTCCACCCGGGGCTTGGCGAGTCCGGAAGATATCACGACAAGAACGACGAAAAGCCGCTCCCCGAGGGGACAAAAATTACATACGCTCTTGTGGGAAATCAAAACTGCGGTAAGACAACGCTTTTCAATCAGCTGACGGGAGCAAATCAGCACGTCGGCAACTTCCCGGGCGTTACCGTTGACAGGAAGGACGGAGCTATCAAAGGCTGTCCCAATACCATGGTGACCGATCTGCCCGGTATCTATTCCATGTCTCCGTACAGCAGCGAGGAGATAGTGTCGCGTAATTTTGTGCTTGAGGAAAAGCCCAAGGCAATCATTAATATCGTTGACGCTACCAATATCGAGCGCAATCTGTATCTTACCATGCAGCTGCTGGAAATGGACGTTCCGATGGTAGTGGCGCTAAATATGATGGACGAGGTCACGGGAAACAACGGCGCGGTCGATATCAACGGCATGGAGGCTATGCTTGGCGTTCCTGTTGTACCGATCTCCGCGGCTAAAAACGAGGGCGTAAACGAGTTGATAGAACACGCGCTGCATATAGCGGAATATCAGGAAAAGCCGAAAAAGCAGGATTTTTGCAGCAAGGACAACCACGGCGGCGCTATTCACAGGACTATCCACGCCATAGAGTCCATTATAGAGGATCATGCAGAAAAGGCGGGGCTGCCGCTGCAATTTGCCGCTACAAAAACGATTGAGGGAGACGGGCTGATAATGGAGCAGCTTAAACTCGATCAGAACGAAAAGGAGTTGATCGAGCATACTGTCGTTCAGATGGAGCATGAGGGGGGAATGGATCGAAGCGCCGCTATCGCAGATATGCGCTTTGACTTTATCGAGTACGTCTGCGAGCATACCGTGCAGAAACCGCGACAGAGCAAGGAGCGTCTGCGCTCAGAGAAAATCGACCGCGTACTCACGGGCAAATGGACGGCGATCCCGTGCTTTATTTTTATTATGGCGGCGGTTTTCCTTTTGACGTTCAATGTTATCGGAGCGTTTTTCCAGAACCTATTGGAATCGGGAATTGACGCGCTTTCACTCGCTGTTGATAATTGGATGACTGCCGCGAACGTCAACTCGGCTCTGCACGGACTGGTGATCGACGGTATCTTCGGAGGAGTGGGCAGCGTATTGAGCTTTCTTCCCGTCGTAGTCACACTGTTTTTCTTCCTCTCAATAATGGAGGACAGCGGATATGTCGCTCGTGTTGCGTTCTTTATGGACAAGCTCCTAAGGAAGATAGGGCTTTCGGGAAGAAGTATAGTGCCTATGCTTATAGGATTCGGCTGCACCGTTCCCGCGGTAATGTCCACGAGAACGCTTCCAAGCAGGCGCGACCGCAAAATGACGATCCTGCTTACTCCATTTATGAGCTGCACGGCAAAGCTGCCTATCTACGCCTTTTTTATAAGCGCTTTCTTCCCGGGAAACGGCGGATTTATTATGACGGGACTGTACTTATTGGGTATCGTAGTGGCTATACTGATAGCGCTTCTGTTCAAGGGAACTATCTTCAGGGGCGAGGCTGTGCCGTTTGTAATGGAGCTGCCGAACTACCGTATGCCGGGAGTGAAAAATGTATCGCAGCTTTTATGGGAAAAGGCTAAGGATTTCTTAAGCAAGGCGTTTTCGGTGATACTTATCGCGACTATCATTGTATGGTTTTTGCAGAGCTTTGATTGGCATTTCAATATAGTGAGCGACTCCGCGGAAAGCATTATGGCGATGATCTCGGGCTGGCTTGTTCCGGTCTTTGTACCGCTCGGTCTGGGCGATTGGAGGATCGTTACCTCGCTCATCAGCGGTTTTATGGCGAAGGAGAGCGTAGTCTCAACAATGGAGATATTGTTCGGCAGCGGTATTCAAGCGGCGCTCACGACCGTATCCGCCGCAACTATGCTGGTTTTCTCGCTGCTGTACACCCCTTGCGTAGCATCAATTGCAGCCGTACGGCGTGAACTCGGCGTTAGATGGGCGGTTGGTGTCGTCATTTGGCAGTGCATCGTCGCGTGGGTAGTGGCGTTTGTTGCGAGAGCTGTATGTATAGTTATCGGAGTTTAAGTCGGGAGGTATCGTATGAATTTTGCGGATATTGTTGTAATTTTTTCAGTGACAGCATTGGTCGCAACAGCTGTCCTGATAATTTACAAAAGCAGAAAAACAGGAAAACGCAGTTGCGGCGGCGATTGTTCACACTGCGGAAGGTGCGGAAAAGAAGATAAATCTTGACATTTCGGTCGGTTTGTAGTATAATGTTTTAAATGGGAATGTACCCAAATCGCGGAAATATTTTAACTTACAGGAGGTTCTATATGGAACATTACAACCCGTTGCTTCCGAATGATGAAAACGGAAAAAAGTTTATCACTATCGGCGAGATAATGCTTAGACTTACTCCGCCGAATTACGAAAAGATCCGTATGACCTCGACCTTTGAGGCAAGCTACGGCGGCAGTGAGGCGAATATCGCGCTGGCTCTCGCGAATCTCGGCGTGGACAGTACGTTTTTCAGCGTAGTCCCGAATAACAGTCTGGGCAAGAGCGCGGTGCGCTGGCTGCGTTCCAACGACGTACACTGCACTCCCGTGATACTTACCTCGCCTGAGGAAACCCCCACACATCGTCTCGGTACTTACTATCTCGAAACGGGCTACGGGATACGACCCAGTAAGGTCACATACGACAGAATGCACAGCGTAATAACCGAGTATGATTTCAGTAAGGTAGACCTTGAGACGCTGCTGGAGGGCTTCGACTGGCTGCACCTTAGCGGCATTACCCCCGCGCTTGGAAAGAACTGTCGAACGCTGATAATGGACTGCCTTAGGATCGCAAAGGAGAAAAAACTGATAGTCAGCTTTGACGGCAATTTCCGAAGCCAGCTCTGGAGCTGGGAGGATGCTCGTGACTTCTGTACCGAGTGTCTGCCGTATGTGGACGTACTCCTCGGCATTGAGCCGTATCACCTCTGGAAGGACGAGAACGATCATTCCAAGGGCGACTGGAAGGACGGTGTTCCGCTACAGCCGAGCTACGAGCAGCAGGACGAGATATTCCGTCACTTTATCGAGAGATATCCCAATCTGAAATGCATTGCCCGTCACGTTCGTTATGCTCACAGTGGCAGTGAAAACAGCCTTAAGGCATTTATGTGGTACGACGGTCACACCTTTGAGAGCAGGCTCTTTACATTTAATGTTCTTGACCGCGTGGGTGGAGGAGACGCGTTCGCGAGCGGATTGATCTACGCAATGATGAACGGCTTCAAGTCTATGGATATGGTGAACTTCGCGGTAGCCTCAAGCGTTATCAAGCACACCATTCACGGCGACGGAAACATTACCGACGACGTTCAGAGCATACGCAATCTGATGAATATGAATTACGATATCAAAAGATAAAAACAATGGCTGTGCGAAAGTACAGCCGTTCTCGGTAATTTTTCCCGAATGTTGACTTTTTGAGTAAAATATGCTATACTGAAATAACATAGAGATTATCGGCATTGAAAGGGAATGGTGATCATGGGAAATAAGCTGAGACGCTTTGCGTTGGCGCTGGCGATACTTATAATGTGTACAGGGTGCAATAGCAGCGGACCTTCCGAGATAGTGATAGACCCTAACGGTGCGATATCGAGCACCGATATATATTCGTCCTCTTCAAGCTTGTCGAGTTCATCATTCAGTTCGTCAAGCAGCACCACATCATCATCGAGCAGCGGGGCAGGGTGGAGTTCTTCGAGTTCGTCAAGCACCTCAGCGGAAAGCATAAGCACTGATACGTCGGATACCTCCGAGCCCGAGAGCATTCCCGAAAGCAGTGAATATCTGACCGAAAGCTCCGAGGAAAGCGCTGGCACTTCTGAAACATATGAACCTCCCGAGGAGACAAGCGGCGAGTATTCCGAACCCGATAGCTCATCGAGTACCTACTCCGAACCGCCGAGCGAGCCCGAGCCTCCCGCACCTCCCGTTGAACCCGATGATTCCATTCAGCACATTATCTCTCAGATGACGCTGAAAGAGCGCGTGTATCAGCTTTTCTTCGTAAGACCCGAGCAGGTCTCTGGCAGCGGATACGCGGAGACTTCGGCGGTCGACCTATCGTACAAGCCCGTAGGCGGTATAATCTGTATGGGAGCAAATCTCGAAAGCGTTGAACAGACGCGGCAAATGCTCGCCGAAATGCAGGAGAGCGCTATGCGAAACGGCATTGGCGTGTTTATCGCAGTCGACGAGGAGGGCGGCAGGGTAGCGCGGTGCGCGAAAAATCTCGGCACGACGGCGTTCGACGATATGGCGGTCTACGGCGCACGGAATAATTCCAACGAGGCGTACGATATCGGCAGAACTATCGGCGCGGATATACGATCGCTTGGTTTCAACGTTGACTTCGCTCCCGTCGCGGACGTGGACATATCACCGACCAACGAGCTAGGATCCCGCATTTTCAGCAGCGATCCTTATGTAGTCGCGAATATGGTCTCAAACATAGTCCGCGGACTGAATTCCTCGGGAGTTGCCGCGACGCTCAAGCACTTCCCGGGTCTCGGCGCGGAAGACGGAAATTCTCACACCGCCTCCGAGATAATTATCGACAGAACTTTGGATCAGCTCCGCAGCGAGGAATTTGTGCCGTTTAGGAGCGGTATACAGTCGGGCGCGGATTTCGTTATGGTCGGTCATCAGCAGGTAACTGCATTCGGCGACGAGCTTCCCGCCGACTTATCATACACAGCAGTTACAAAGACACTCCGCGGCGAGCTTGGATTTAACGGCATTGCGATTACCGACGCGCAGGAAATGAATACGATCTCCAACCTGTACTATTCAAGAACTGCTGCGGTAATGGCTGTTAACGCGGGTATAGATATGATACTTTCACCCGAGGACTTTGATGACGCTGTGGACGGTGTGTACAACGCGGTATTGTCGGGAGCCATTTCCGAGGAACGCCTTAACGAAAGCGTAACGCGTATCCTTACAATCAAGCAAAAAATGGGACTTCTTCCGTAAAACAAAATGTTAAAAATGGAGACTGTGTTTTACAGTCTCCATGATTTTTTATTTTCCCGATCAGGCTTTGTTGTTTTCCAGACTGGAAGCAAGGTTTGTTACCTGCTGAATGATCTCGGTAATCTCGGAAACGCTGTTGCTGATGAACTGCAGACTCTCGTTGAGGTCGTCAACTGCTCTGTCGGTATTGTCGACATTCGCTTTTGTTCCGTCAACGTCGGACATAATACTCGCCGAGGAATCCTTGATACCGTCAATGTTGTTAAGTATCTCATTGGTGTGCTGCTCAGCAGCCTTTAAGGTGTCAGCAGACCTTACCGCAAGCGTTCTGATCTCTCCCGCAACGACTGCAAAACCCTTTCCGAACTGCCCCGCGCTTGCCGCCTCGATAGAAGCGTTTATCGCGAGAATATTCGTCTGCTCGGAAATACTCTTTATCTTTTCAAGAATGCGCTCGTATTCGCCGATACTTACACTGATTTTCGATACAAATTGCGCAATATCGTTTGCGCGACGGAGAATACCATCAATATTAGAGCCGAGAGTACTCATATCTACCTTGATATCCTTGTTCTTGGTGGAATTCTCCTCCGCCTGCTCGTGGATAGGCATGATCTTGTTGGAAAGCGTCTCCATTGACTGATGGATATCCGTGACAACGCCCGAAAGCTTGCTGTTCTGTGCTTCGATCTGCATTGCCATTTCATGTATCTTCTGTTTTTCGAATACGATACAGTTGTTGGGACTGTTGTTTCCGTAGAAGATCGTGGTAGCCATATCATGACAGGATTTAAATCCGCAAGCGTGGCAGTCGATATGTCTGTCGGTATCAGTGAATTTATTCATCGAGTTGAATATCTCGTTAAGTTGCTTTTCGGTAGGACGAACGGAGGTACATCTATTTTCGTATTTTCTGAGGAAATCCTCCAAATTAAGTGTTTTGAAAATTGCCTTGTGGAAACGCTCCGATGCCTTGGTCTTTTTTGCCCACTTTCTCGCGTGGATCATGATGTCGTAGGCGTTGAAGTTATTTACATTCTCACGTGCACCGACACCCGCGCTGCATCCGAATTCGCAGTTAAGAACATCAAATACGTCGGGAAGGTGGTTACGATCGGTATTTAGATAATGATCGAGGTCATCGTAAACCTTCTGAGCGCCCTCCGATGTTGTCACAAGCAAATCGGGATCGTATGCGTGCAGACATTCCTTCAAGCCGCCCGGGATAGGATAAAACGCGCCGTCAAAGCCGCGCGCCGCCGTGAACTCAAACGGACTGCGTCCGTGTGAAAGAACGACATTGTTATGTTTCAAATAGTTCACAATACTTTTAAACGTGATATTATAGTTGATAATTCCCGTGTTGTGGAATTCGTCGCTCTTTGCGAGACACGGAGTGATGCCCACAAGTATATCGTTATTTTTCAAATACTTGCGCACATATACTCCCGAACAGAGCAGGGGAGAGTGGATGGGAGAAAGATGTGAGAGGAGCTCGGGTTTATGTTTTTCGGCATAATTTACAATAGCCGCGCAGGGCTGTGAGATGACCTTTTCACCTACATGATGTCTGAGATATTCCATATGCATATATGTGCATATATCCGCACCAAACGCGCCGTCGTAAATCTCGTGAACGCCTTGATCCTTGAACCATTGCAGTACATGACGCCACGATCCGTCCATAGAAGCCTTGATAGCGGGAGCCACAATAAACGATACCTTCTGGTTCTTTATAAGTCCTAGAACGGTCTCAATGTCGTCATCATAGTATCTGGCATCGTGAGGACAAGCCTTTATACACTCTCCGCACTGTATACACTCATTATTGTTGATATGTACCGTTTCGCCGTTATAAAGGTTTGCGTTCGGTATCGGACAAGAACGTATGCACGCGTTGCACCCGATACATTTGTCTTCTCTTACATGAACCATATTTTTTTCCTCCAAAATTATTTTTACATACGTAAAATGAAAGATGGGAAAGGCGTAATAATACAAAGTATACAATTATATTATAAATATATTTTTATGGGAAATCAATTCTTTATTTTAACGATATTATC